>FWWL01000056.1_pt1 | contig 281595 bp, 260 predicted proteins | sample 2228331 | NCBI WGS metagenome assembly FWWL01 (sample SAMEA103939775, study PRJEB20133) | metagenome
ATAACAATTAAAGTAACCCAAGTGCCCTGGGATCAGGTGCTTGATCTAGTTATTAGAACTAATAAACTTGGTGTTGAACAAAGAGGTGGTGTAATAAGGATTGCCACAAGGGACAAGTTAGCTTCAGAGCTCGAAGAATACAAAAAGATGGTAGAAGCAAAGAAAATGCTTATAGAAGAGCAGATGAATCTTGAAAAATCTAAAAAAAATATTGGTGTTCTAGAGACCCACTACATTCAAGTAAACTATGCTGATCTTAGTAGGATAAAAAGTCAGATTGAAACCAGCATCAAAAGTGTAGACGGCAAAGTTGAGATAGATGAAAGAACAAGAACTATCATATATACAGATTACGCTCCTCGAATAGAAGATGCCAAAAAGCTTATTGCCATGCTGGATAAGCCAAACCTTCAGGTGCTTCTTGAAGCAAGAATAGTAACGGTAAGTTCTAGGTTTAGAAAAGCCCTTGGCATTACTTGGGGATTTAATTACCAAAATATAGGTGAAACTACCTTCGATCCTGGTAACCCCAGAAATAAAGCTACTTCTTATAATCCTGGTTTTAAGATAAATAGCCCTGTTGCTACTACTGCTTCTCTCCTGGACTTTGGTTGGAGCCTTCTTAGAGGAAGGGATCTCTTCTCTATAGATATGCAACTTCAGGCTGGTGAAGAGCTAGGAACAGGAAAAATTATAGCATCTCCAAGGGTTCATACTATAAACAATCAAGAAGCAGTGATTACTCAGGGTATAGAAATACCTTACTTGGAACTTACTTCCGAAGGAACCGCTACTACCGAATTTAGAGAAGCGGTTTTGGAGCTTAAGGTTACACCATCGGTTACCCCTGATAGGAGAATTCTATTGTCCATTAATGTTCGCCAGGAAGAGCCAGATTTTAGTAGGATGGTGCAAGATCAACCTCCAATTAAAAAGAGTTCTGTTACCACCAGGCTCCTTGTAGATGATGGATCAGTTCTAGTGTTGGGAGGAGTTTTAAAAGATAGCCTAAGTGTTAGTAAGACAGTAACACCGGGGCTTCATAAACTACCTTTGTTTGGCAATCTTTTTAAGTCTAGGGATACTCAAATTCAAAAAGATGAACTCTTGATTTTTATCCGTCCTAAGATTATAGAACTTCCACAGCTTGCAGTTTCTTCAAGATAGAGGAGGTATATGGGTAGAGAAGGGGGTTATCTTAAATCGCTTTCTTTAAGGGTAGCGATATTCCTTTTATTCCTTCTACCACTTGGCTGTTCATGGTTTCAGGAGCCTTCTAAAACAAAGGACAGTAAGAGCCAAGGAGCGACTGAAAACGTTATTGTCAAAAAGGAACCCAAGTTTGATTATCTAAGGCCTGTTTCAATGATCAAAGACCCTAAGATATTTGTTTATAAGTCTAAAAGACGTCTTTATGTCTTCGATGGAGATACAATTGTTAGAGACTATCCTATAGGCCTTGGAAAAAATCCCCAAGGCGATAAAGAGATGGAGGGAGATGGAAGAACACCGGAAGGCATGTTTTATGTATGTAAGAAAAACCTTGCAAGCAAGTTCTATAAATCTATAGGCCTTAGTTATCCCTCCATTGTTCATGCAGAAAAAGGTTTTGCAAGGGGAATTCTTTCAGTAGATGAATATAACAAAATTGTAGATGCCCATAGAAGGTTTGATGTCCCCCCATGGAACACTCCTCTGGGGGGGTATATATTTATCCATGGTGGTGGTGCCCATTCAGATTGGACGGAAGGTTGCATAGCTCTTTATAATTCTGATATGGATGAACTATTTGAAATAGTTCGTATTGGGACTCCCGTTTACATATATCCTTAGAGTTTGATTTCTACCTTGGGATCGAAGACAGCTAGTTTATCAATAAAGTTTTTATCAAAGGTTGCCCTTTTAAGATTCTTGTAATCATAGGCAACAATAAGAGCCCAGCCAGTAGTAACTATTTCTTTCTGTTTTTGGCTGTAAATAACATATTCCTGTTCCATTTCAGAGCTTCTTATAATCACCGTTCTACAACCTACCTCTATAGTATCAGGATAACGAAGAGGTCTTATGTATTTACACTTTGCTTCGGCAAGAATAGGACCTACTCCAGTATCGACCATAATTTTCGTAAGTCCCGCTTTTTCAAAATATTCAATCCTTGCGGACTCCAGATAGCGAAAATAGATGACATTGTTTACATGCTGGAAAGCATCCATATGCCCCCATAACACTGGTAAAGTGATCCAAAGAGGATACTGGTCTTTCATGGGTTAATTTCTCCTTTCTTACAAAAACCTTTTGTGAATCCAATACCATTGAGTTGGATCAACCATTATCATTTTTTCAAGTATTTTGTTGAAAAGGTTTGTGGCTTCTAAAATAGCATCTTCTTTAAAGTTATAGGTAGAAAAATCTATCGGTGGTAAAGTTTTTATCATATACTTTCCGTTTGGCATTCTCAGATTAAAACAGGGAACGACAGGACATTTCTTTCTGTAAGCCAGAATTGCCAGGGATTTGTGGGTAAAGACCTTTTTATTGAAAAACTCTGAAAGAACGCCTTCCTTCGGTATTGCCTTTTGATCTATTAAAACCGCAAGGTTTCCTCCTCTATTGAGGGTTTTTAACATAGACCATATTGACTCTTTTTTATATATCAGACGGTTGCCTGTCTTGGTTCTAACCTTATACAAGAGGTTGTTGAACCACCAGGGTTTTTGGGGTCTTGCAACTATATCAACGGTCTGACCTGTAAGAAGGGGAGCACAATAGGCCATAAGCTCCCAATTGCCTATGTGACCAGAAAGAATGCAAATTTTTCCAAATTTTTCTTTGGCTTCTATAATGTAATTTGTTCCTTCTAGAGAAACCACTTCGTGGACATTACTAGAGTTTATTCTAGGAATTGCTAAAAATTCCAAAAAGACTCTTGCAAGATGTATAAAATTTTTAAGGGCAAGGTTACGAGCCTTTTCTGGTGGGTATTTAAGAGCCATTTTTATGTTTTCTTCTGCTATAAGGCGTCTTGATTTATGAAGATTAAACCAGGTGGTTCCCAAAACCTTGGCAATAGGAGGAATTACCTTAGTAAACAGTAGCACTTTCTTTTTCCTACTGGGTCATAAGCTGTAGATTTTTTAGCTGTTTTATTTTGTCCCTTAATTGTGCAGCCTTTTCAAACTCAAGCCTTTGTGCCGCTTCCTTCATGGCCTTTTCAAGTTCTTTGATACTATCTTCTATCGCATCCTTTTTATCCCATGAAAACTCTTCTTTAAGATATAGGAAGTCCTGTTGAGAGTCTACATTTCTGTAAGGAGCCAGAATATCTTGGATGTCCTTTTGGATGGTTTGAGGTTCTATGCCATAAAGTCTGTTATATTCAAGCTGGATTTTTCTTCTCCTTTCTGTTTCCTTTATTGCTTTTTTCATTGATTTGGTAACATTGTTTGCATAAAGAATGACCGTTCCTTCCACATTTCTTGCTGCCCTTCCTGCTGTTTGAATAAGAGATCTTTCCGATCTCAGGAAACCCTCGCTATCTGCGTCAAGGATTGCCACCAGAGATACTTCAGGAATATCCAAGCCTTCTCGGAGAAGATTTATACCAACAAGGACATCATAACTTCCTTTCCTTAGTTCCCTGATAAGCTCAATTCTTTCTATTGTATCCACATCAGAGTGCATATATCGAACTTTGATGTTAAGATTTGAAAGATATTCTGTAAGATCCTCTGCCATCTTTTTGGTAAGGGTTGTAACAAGGATTCTTTGTTTTTTCTCGACTCTTTTTCTAATTTCGCCTATAAGATCATCAATTTGATTATTAGCTGGTCTTACTTCTATAACCGGGTCAACAAGACCAGTTGGTCTTATGATTTGTTCTACGATAGCCTTACCTGAAACTTTTAATTCATACTCCCCTGGAGTTGCAGAAACGAATATTACCTGGTTTATCTTATTTTCAAACTCCTCAAAAGAAAGGGGTCTATTATCTAAAGCTGAGGGCAGTCTAAAGCCATATTCTACTAATGTCTTCTTTCTGGAGATATCTCCTCTATACATGCCCCGAAGCTGGGGTATTGTAATGTGACTTTCATCTATAAAAAGAAGCCAATCTTCGGGAAAATAATCAAGAAGGGTAGGGGGAGGCTCTCCTGGTGCTCTTCCAGTAAGGTGCCTTGAGTAGTTTTCTATACCCTGACAATAACCGATTTCAAGAAGCATCTCTATATCAAGTCTTGTTCTTTCTTCGAGTCGCCTTGCTTCAACTATTTTCCCTTCCGATTTTAAAACTTCAAGTCTTTCTTCAAGCTCTTTTTCTATAGATTTTACAGCTTTAAGAAGTCTTTCTTTGTTTGTTACATAGTGGTTTGCTGGGTAAATAGCAACCTCTGGAATTTTTCTTATGGTTTTACCGGTAAGAGGATCAATTTCTTTTATGGTTTCTATCCAATTTCCAAAAAGTTCAATTCTTACTGCTATATCCTCCTGATGAGCAGAGAAAATGTCTATGACATCACCCCTAACTCTAAAAGACCCTCTTTTAAAATCTACATCATCTCGTCGATATTGAATTTCTATGAGTTTCTTTATAATTGCTTCCCTTGAGATGGAGTCGTTTTCTTTTAGCCATAGGAGAAGGTCTTTGTATTCCTCAGGCGATCCAAGGCCGTATATACAGGATACACTGCTTACTATTATAACATCTCTTCTTTCAAGAAGAGACCTGGTAGCGCTGTGGCGCATTTTATCAATAGTATCGTTTATAGAGGCATCCTTTGCAATATAGGTGTCAGTTTGAGGAATATAAGCTTCTGGCTGGTAGTAATCGTAATAGGAAACAAAGTATTCAACAGCATTTTCTGGGAAAAATAGTTTAAATTCTCCGTATAGCTGGGCAGCCAATGTTTTATTTGGAGCTATCACGAGGGTGGGTTTTTGGACGTTGGCAATAACATGAGCCATTGTAAGGGTTTTTCCGGAACCGGTCACCCCAACAAGGGTTTGAAACTTAAGCCCTTTTTTTATCCCTTCCGTAAGCTTTTTTATTGCCTTTGGCTGATCCCCTTTGGGTTCTAAAAGATATTTCTTGGTAAATTTCATAACCTTTCTATAAAGATATCCATTATATCCATTTAACACTGCTAAGGGGTGGAGGGAAACCTGGATGGGGTGAGCGAGCGGACTCGAACCGCCAGCCTCTGGGGCCACAACCCAGTGCTCTGACCAGTTGAGCTACGCTCACCACCATTTTGGCAGGCCAGGAGGGATTCGAACCCCCAACCCCCGGATTTGGAGTCCGGTGCTCTAGCCGTTCGAGCTACTGGCCTAAAGCCTTAGGGCAAATCTTATATGCCCTATTTGGAGCAATTTGTAAAGCAAAATGTGATGGATTTTGGTTCTGTTGACTTTTTTTGACGTTTGCTGTAAAAATCGTTTTCCTTTTGTTGATAAACGACGAAACAATCACTAATATAATAAAATAGACCCAAGTTAGGGAGATGGTTTAAATGAAAATCAAGTATTGCCCGAAATATGAAAAATATGTGAGTCAGTATAGCTGTGAAATCTTTAACGCCGGCTCAAATTGTCCTTACTACTCCACTAAGACGAATAGTATAAAAGAACTTTTAAATGATCCTGAACGTCCAGAATGGGCAATAGGAGAGGTAATTAAACCCTTGAAGTTCGATCTTCTAAGTGGTGAGTACTATCTTACTCGAAGGAGAAGAGAAAGGATTTCGGAAAGACAGGGGCGTATCGCTTAAATAACAGGAAGCTAAATAAGAAACAGCCCCTTGAAAGGGGCTGTTTCTTATTTTTTAGCAGCAGGAACATCCTCCGCTACCGCAAAAAGTAGGTGAAGGCGCATCATTTATCTCGAGAATTTCTACCTCAAAAGTAAGTCTTTGACCTGCCAAGGGATGATTAAGATCTATTGTAATTTGATGGGGAGTTACCTCAGTCACAATAGCATGAAGTCTTGTTCCATCTTCTGTTTGTAAGGCAAGGATTTCTCCAACAGAAGGTTGGAAATTCATTGGAAGTTCCGATCTTAGGAATGACTGTTTGAGCCTTTCATCCCTTTCACCATATGCTTCTTCAGGTTCTACAGTAAAGGTTTTCTTTTCGTTTATTTTCATGCCTATAATGGCTTTTTCAAAACCTGGTATTACCTGATTTGCGCCAACCCGGAATTCAAAAGGGGTTTTGCCTTCACTTGAATCAAAAATTTCCCCGTTTTCCAACCTCCCAGTGTAATGAAGCTTTACATAGTGACCTTTTTCTACAGTTTTCATCTTTTACTCCTTAAAATAAAAATACCAGACACTTGGTCTGGCTTATTTACTTTCAACCTAATCCTCTTACTACCCAAAAATCCTTTCAGAAAAAATTTTTTACTTAATCCAGGATAACTATATCGGCTCTTTAATAGATAGTCAAAGCAAAAATTAGCTTTGGAATTATTTTTGCTATTTTTTTCAGAAGGGACACTTAGCTAGCTTTTTAGATTTTTGGTGGAGCTGAGGGGAGTCGAACCCCTGACCTCTTGAATGCCATTCAAGCGCTCTCCCAACTGAGCTACAGCCCCACAGGGTAATACCAATATAACACAGAATAGCTGGTGTTTGTCAAATGATTTCTTTAGAAATTTAGGCAAGCATAGAGCTTGCCTAAAGGTAAACTTAATTAAGGCCTCCTATCTTTGGACAAAGAGGATCGGGTCCAGATAAACTGCCGTATTTAAAATAGGCTCTAGCAAAACACCCTCCAAGGCAACTTAGCCATTGATGGCAATTCTTGCATATAATCAGTGGACTACAACCATGGGCTAGAGAAAATAGAGAATGATTCAAAAGCTCAGAATAAGCCCTAGAAAATCCTTTCTCGACACAGTTTCCCAAAGTAATATCCAAAACATCGCAAAGCAAAAGATCACCCTTCGGGGAAATATCTGCAACTCCAGTCATCCGACAGCTACCATATTCTACACCTTCTACATCTTTACCAAAAACTCCAAGAAAAGGAACGCACCAAAATTGCAAGTTTATTCCAGCCTTGTGAGAACCCTCTATTGCCCCATAGAGGGCTTTCGCAAACTCTAATGGTCCCAAAGCTAACCCATTCTTTAACTTTCCTTGAGGAAGCCCAGGAATCATACAAACTTCTTTGGCTCCAAGTTTTTTAGCAGTAACAGGGTAATCTTTAGTATCCTCGTAGTTCAAAAGAGAAAGGGTCATGACCGTCTTAAACTTCACGTTTTCCTTGGAAAGTAATTCGCTAGCTTTTAAAACAACATTCCAACTCCCATTCCCACGAACCCTTTCATGAATTTCTTTCCTAGATCCGTCCATACTAAGATAAACTAAAACCTTTAAGTTAGCTAGAAGCTTAGCCTTTTCGGAAGTAACACTTATACCACTGGTTACAAGAGATGTTTTAAGCCCCTTATTTCTGGCAAGTTTAATAAGTTTGAAGATGTCGTCTCTTTCTAGGGGCTCTCCACCAGTAAAACATATAGTTTTTGCCCCAGATTCAGCTATCTCGCAAATTAGTTTTTTGGATTCCTCTAAACTAAGGCACTTACCATCAAACCTTTGGTTCACATAACAATGGCGACACTTCATTGGGCAAGAAGCAGTAACCATCCAATTAACATGAACCGGTTTAATATCAGCTTCTTCTTCTCCTTCCATAATCTTACCCTCCTTAAAATCCGATCACAAAAATTACCTTGCTAATTAAAATCTAATCATTGCTTTCTCTTGAACAACAGGAAATCCAGAGAATAAAAATTTCAGGTAAACATAGGCTCTCAATTGAATAACCTATCTATGGGTATGTATAAAGCATTCATCCTTTGGGCAATCGTGTAACTATAGCCCATTGCCATAGGATTTAATTCTGTGTCGACGAATATCGCCTGAATTCCCTGCTTTCTAATTTCCATAGCATATTCAATGGCTTCATCAACTGGATCCTTTCCAAAACAGCTCACATTGGGTCTTCCATCAGAAAAGAGTATGATCAGTGGCGTAACCTCAGGGTTTTTAATCTTTTCCTGCTTAAGAAGTTTTAAGGCCATGTCCATTGCAAGAGCTAGGGGCGTTCGACCTCCAACCGGTAAATTTTCAATCCTGAAAACAGCATCACGAATGTTACTTGTAATAGGAAGCACAACCTCTGCCATCTTATGGCGAAAACTTATGATTCCCACCTTGTCCCTCTTTAAATAAAGATCATTAAAAAGGGCTCCAATAACACCCTTTGTAAGGGACATCCTATCGTTTGTTCTCATGGAAGAACTTGAATCGACAATCAACATTACCGTAAGACCAGTTTTTCTGAACCTCTTCTTAAGCCTTATATCCTCAGGTTTTATCACAATATGTCCGTTGGAAGATCTCAGTTTTTGATAGGGAGCAGCTGACCTTAATGTGCCAATAATAGATATATCTACAGGTTTTTCATTATGACCAACAAATCTTATGCCCGATACAAAACCAGATTTTTGAGTTGTAGGGAAGAGGAAACGTTTCCCTGGGTGGGTTCCAGGTTTTAGCCTATTAAGTGGAAAATGGGGTTTTAAGGGAGTGGGACTTCCAGCACAGATATGAGTTACACACCCTAAAGGAGATGTATAGCTTTTGATCTCCTTCTTTTCTTTTAAGGGCTTATCTTGATAAACGGGAGCCCATTCGGAGATTTCAGAGGCTACCTCTTTTTGGTGATCCTCTAAAACCTTTTTGAGCTTTTCCTCATCTAGTTCTTTCTTTTCCAAAGGATTCTTTTTAACTCTATGGCTAAGGCTAAGTTTTGCCGAAAGATATATATCTTCAGGTGCTATGATCTTTCTTCCCTCAAGAGCAGCGTTAGCCCTAGCAGTCTTTATCATAGTAATTTCGGTTCTATGACCGTCAGTTTCCATAGCCATCGATATTTTAGCAGCCAGAGCAAGGATATCCTCCGGTATTTCAACGTTCTTAACAATTTTTCTTGCACGATCTATCGTCATTCTCAGCGCTTCATCTTCCTTCTCCCAAGCTTTTCTAAACCCTTGAGGATCAGCTTCAAAGGCAAGCCTTCTTTTTATAATCTCCATTCGCTCTTCCAGAGTCTCTACGCCCTTTACAGATACAGACAGTCCAAAGCGATCAAGAAGCTGAGGCCTTAGATCTCCCTCTTCAGGATTCATGGTGCCTACAAGAATAAACCTACTGTAATGGGAAAAACTTATGCCCTCCCTTTCAACGACGTTAACACCTGATGCAGCAACATCTAAGAGTAGATCCACAATCTGATCATTCAAAAGATTTACTTCATCGACATAAAGAATTCCTCTGTGGGCTTCTGCAAGAAGACCAGGTTCGAAGATCTTAGAGCCTTTTTTTATAGCTTCCTCTATATTTATAGAGCCTAACAAGCGGTCTTCCGTAATACCTATGGGAAGATTTACGAGTTTAATAGGCCTTATGATTTCTTTAAGTTTTCCCTCTTTAGCGAGGCGTTCTTTACAAAAGACACAAAGATTTTCTTCATCTTCAGGATCACACTGAAAGGGACAATTTTCGACAACTTTTATCTTTGGGAGAAGATCTACTAGGGCTCTTACGCCTGTTGACTTAGCGGTTCCTCTCTCGCCTTTAATAAGGACTCCGCCTATGGATGGGTCAATAACGTTTAGGAGAAGAGCCCTCTTCATGAGTTTTTGACCCACCAAGGCAGAAAAGGGAAAATTAACTATCTTCACGACGAAAACCTCTTTCTTTGTATTTTCAAGTAAAGGCTATCTTAATAGCATCACTTTTTAAAGGAGGTCAAGAACCGTGTAAGATCAATTCTGGCTTAACTTTGTAAAGAAAGCCAACCATGAATGCCGAAATTACCGATTCTATTATAACAATTGGAACATGGGCAACCAAAGCAAGTTTCGCTATGTTGAAGAAGTTTTCTCCGGAAAGGAAGAGAAATCCTGCAAGAATGAGGGCTGCTGAAATAACCCCAACACCTCCTGCTATACCACCTCCTGCTACAGCATAGATATAGGACTTTTTTGAAAAATATCCAAAAATCCATCCCGCAAACAGAGCAGGGATACCCATCATGAGGCAGTTTGCACCAATAGCAGTTATGCCACCAAACTGGAATAAAAAACACTGTAAGACAGTGCCAAGGGTTATGGCTATGAAACTAAGCCTTCCAAGAATAACACCTACAATTCCAGGAAGAAGAAGATGAACACTTGTTGGACCTAAAGGAACATGGATTAAAGAAGCAATGAAGAAGGAAGAACTCATAAGAGCAACTTTGGGATAGTCTTCCTGTCTTAATCTTTTTAAGCTTAGACCAACCACCAAAGTAGTAGCTAGGTAGCTACCAATTGTTACCGGCGTAGGAAGCACTCCGTCGGCTATATGCATTTTTGTTTCCTCAAAGACTTTTTTGCTCTTACATAGAAGGCAACACCCAAAATACCAAAAATATATCCAATCCCTGCCAAAATTTCCTTCATGCCAGGCTTCTCAATCCTTTGCCTCAGCAGGGCAAGTTCTCTTTTGATGATGCGCATATCGTTCGATATTTTTTCTACTTGTTCACTTAAACTGGAGATTGACTTTTGAATTTCTTGACACCCCTTGGTTTCTTCTTGAGCTGTTGTGTTACCCAAAAAGACAAATAAAAACCCCAAGATGTGGATTAAAACCAAAAGTTTTCTTGCTTTCATTTTAGATCTTCTTCCTTAAGCTTATAAGAAGCTCTATGCCCCATGCCAGCATCAACAATAACCTTAAGTTCAGAAACTCCGGAGGGGATCTTAAAAGAGAAAACACCTTTATCATCCGTAGTTCCCTCGAGAATCTTTTTATCTTCTTTGGTGTAAATCTCTACACGCCCATTTTTAACAGGCGAGCCATCGGCAAAATAACTTTCCGTAATAACTTTTCCTTCTTCAACATAGGCAAATATCTTTACACCGTGAGCAAAAGAAAAATTAGCCATAAAGGTTAGCAAAGCAAAAGCTACGAGTATCTTTACCATGAAGACCTCCAACCCTACTTTTTGGATTGTCTTTTTGCCTCTTTCATATCGACCGCATGAACGCAAAGAACACCGCCAATTTCCACATCCTTGTCTTCACCATTATGCTTTATCTTTTCGGGAGCTTCCGTAAGGGCTGCAAAACCCCACCATCCAGCTTTAGGAATGGCATAGGTGAAAATGCCGTTTGGGTCAGTCTTTATCACTTGGGTTACAAAGGCATCGGCAGATATTTCTATGTCCTGAGAAGGGTTAAGATATTCTACTTCGACTTCAATGTTGGGAGCAGGTTTTCCCCCTACGAGCACCTGTCCTTGAAAGACATTTCCCGTCCACAGTCCATAGGGCCTGGTAAGAGGGACTATTTCTATGGGAAGGTTTAAAGGTGTGTCCCATCCTTTTTCTTTTCCAAGAAAGTTAACAACTACCTTGGTATAATGAATTATAAACTTATCTTCCGCAGGTTCCCAATAAGGTTCTGGTTCCATAAAGAATATATAATCTCCAGGTTTTTTAAAGCTGTATTCAGCAACCCAGTAAGTAAAATCTTTATCCTGCCCTTTACCTTTTCCTTTTTTAGGCACAATATTTGGTGTGATATCCTGAACTTGATCTTCAAAAAAAATTCCAACTTTTTTGGGCTTTGCCATTTCCATGTATATGTTTTCCATGGGATGGATAAATTTCAGCTCCAGAGTTATCTTTTTCGGGTCATCTTGGGTTATTACATCGTCGGAAGGTATTAGAGTGCCAAAGTGGGCTAAGACTTCCGAAAGACAACCTAGAGTAAATAACATTATCAAAATCACCAGAAAAGAGCCCTTTTTCATCATTTCCAGTTCCTCCTTTTCTAAATTTGAAAAAGCAAAAAAATAGGCCAATCCCCTTTTATAGGGAGATTGGCCTTCATGACCTCAATTTCTTTTACAATTTTTCTGAGGGATAAGTCAAGCTGATATGCAATATGTGGTTACTAAGTGCACAATATGAGTTAATTTTTTTCATCCTCCTAAAGAGAGGAAGGCTTTTGGGATGATAATAAACCTAGTTGGATTAAGTATTATCAGGCTTTTTGAGTCTTAGAGATGCTAAGGGAGTGTTTTAGGGGTGAACGACAGGCAGGTTTTAAGTATCAAGGTCAGGTTTTCTTTTCCAGGGCATTAAATGGCTTTTAGGGAAAAAGCCCAAGTGAGCTGAACAGCCCAAGTTTTTTGATTTTGGCATCTTTTTTAGAAGGCATCTATTGCAGAGAAAGTTAAAATAAGGTTTACTTTTCCTAAAATGGAATTACCCTAAATCAGAGCAATTCCAAGCCCGTATTTTGTAAACTTCCTTATTATCTCAGCCATAACCTAGTTTATTTTAATTAGTTCACCGCGAAGATGCTCAGGAATATCTTCAATAGAAAGAATTAACAGCATTCTCTCATTATCTAATAGCTTAGCCCTCTTCTCTTCAAGTACTAGACTTAAATTTTTAGGTTCAAGCGTCCACATTGCACCAGTAAGAGGATCAACAATTAAAAGACCAATTGGACCACCAAACAAAATATTTCCCAAATACCATCCATTCAGAGTAGACCTTATCTCTGCGGTCTGTGAAGTATATCCTTCTTTTTGAATTTCAACCTTATAAGTTTTCCCTTTGAAATAACCACCCTTTGAAGAAAGAGTGACAGTAGTTGGGGTTTTACCTGTATAGATCTTTTTGCCTTCGGTTAAATCAGTAATAGTGACATCTGCTCCTTCAGGGGTGCTTGTTATTGTGACAGGCCACTCAGATTTACTTACAATGGTTGCACACCCGAATAAAAAATAAGAATTACTAAACTTGCAACCTTTTTCATTTCTCCCTCCTCGTGAGTGGCTTGTTACCCTCTGCAATAGATGCCTGATTTCTTCTATAAATAAAGTTTGTTTAGTGAAATCCTCTTTTTCTGTGGTAAATTCCAATCTAAAAGCCTAACAAACTTATTTCCCCTTCTCAAGTAAAAAATTTCACTATTTAAGTCTAAAATTGTTATACCAGCTCAATATGCAAAGTTTTTAACAGGTGTTCCTCCTCTCAACCGTATCCTATCAACCTTCCTAAGATCCTTCTAATGATCTCCCAAAATACCTTCCCTCAGCTTTAGGAGCTCCTCCTAAAGCCAGTAACCATAATTAAGCTATATCATTTTCGACAATAGCTTAGGTTTATCTTGAAAGAAGCCCATTTTTTAGATCTTCTAGAACCTGCTGTCTTAGCTTGTAATGTTGCTTTTTCCCTGTTGCCGTCATCGGAAGGGCATCAATAAACCTCCAATAGCGAGGCCTCTTATAAGGAGGAAGCATTGGATGTTTTGATACGAATTTTTTAAGCTCTTCCAGAGTAAGGGATTCGTCTTTTTTTACAACATAGGCAACTAAGGCTTGTCCTCTTACTTCGTCGGGAACTCCAACAACAGCGCAATACATTACCTTTGGATGCTCTTCAACCACTTCTTCAACTTGAACGGGATAAACATTTTCACCCCCTACTATTAACATGTCATCTTTTCTGGAAACTATGGTTATGTATCCCTTTTCGTCCCATGTGGCCAGATCTCCTGTATAAAACCAGTCCTTGTAAACTTTCTTTTTAACTTCTTCAGGTTTGTTGTAGTAATCGTAAACACCTTTGAGGGTTTTTACTATTACTTCCCCAACCTCTTGGTTATTCCTTCCTACCACTTCGTCAGGTTCTGCTAGATGGTCCTCATAGACCTTTACAACTCTTACCTCGTCGAAAAGCACTGGTCTTCCTGCGGTTCCCGCCATTTGGGGAAGATCTTCGGGGGTTAGAAGAGTATTCCAGAATGTTTCAGATGTTCCGTAACCGTTGAATATATTCGGAGTAAACACCTTTTGCATTTCCATACATAGAGCTTTGTCAAGAGGAGCACCCATACTTACAAGCCCTCTTAGGGAGCTTAGATTATGCTGATGTTTTTTCTGCTCTTCCATCATTACCTTGAACATAGTAGGAACACCAATGACAAAAGTGACTTTGTATTTCTCTATGGCTTCTAGGGCGAGTTTTGGGTAAAAAGCTCTTAAAGAGACAATTGTTGCACCCAGGTAAAGCCCCGGGTTTGGTCCTCCTATGTGAAGCCCTCCTCTATGGAACCAGGGGGAAAAATTCATTAATATGTCGTTTTTATTAAGCCCAAGGCTTATTATTACATCAAGAGAATTCAAAACTTCATTTATATTATTCAGAGGAACTCCCTTGGGTCTTCCTGTGGTTCCCGAAGTGTAAAGCCTGGTAACTTCTGAGTAAGCATTCTGGGTAATTGCCGTGGTAGGCTCGGTAACTGGCTGATCTTTTACGAAATCTTCATAGGGAATTGCAAAATCGCAATCTCCTTTTCCAACATAGACTAGCTTTTTAGGTCTATGCTTTGAAAGATCTAAAGCCTGCTTTACAGTATCCTTTAGGGAGATATCAAAAATAAACACAACTGGTTCGGAATCATCGATGGTATAGGCAATCTCTCCAGAGGAAAGCCTAAAATTAATTGGGCTATTTACCAATCCTATCTTTTGGGAACCAAGATAGATAAAAGCAAAGCTTGGGACATTCATCAATTGATACATAATTACATCGGCTGGCTTGACATCTTCTTTAAGCATAGCATGGGCGAACCTGTTTGCCTCTTCGTTAAGTTCTTTATATGTCCAGGTTTTGCTGGTTTCAGCTTCTATGAGAGCAGTTTTTTCACAGAACCTATCAACGTTTCTCAGAAATCCCGAAAGGTAAGTAAAATTCCTCTCAAAGATTCCCTTAAACCTTTCAACATCGTAGCCCGCCATTTTTTTAGCTCCCCTCAAAGGACTTTATCACTAAGCTTGCATTGATCCCCCCAAAGCCAAAGGAATTTTTTAAAACTACCCTTACTTCTTTTTTTAGGGCATGATTGGAAGTATAATTCAGGTCACATTCAGGGTCGGGACACTCTAGATTTATTGTTGGAGGAATAACGCCTTCAAGAATTGTTTTTACGGAAAATATCGTTTCTACAACTCCTGCGGCACCCCACATATGTCCAATCATAGATTTGTTTGAAGATATTGGGATTTTGTATGCCTGTTCTCCAAAAACATTTTTTATTGCCTTTGTTTCTGTAAAGTCGTTGAGAGGAGTGGAAGTGCCGTGGGCATTGATGTAATCCACCTCTTTCGGTGAAATTCCTGCATCTATAAGAGCATTTTCTATGCATTTTGTTATGCTTAAAGCTTCTGGTTCAGGAGCAACAGGATGATGGGCATCGCAGGTAGCTCCAAAGCCTGCAATTTCAGCCAAGGGCTTTGCATCCCTTTTTAATGCATGTTCGTAAGATTCAACTATTAAGGCTCCTGCTCCTTCAGAAGGCACAAAGCCACATCTTAATTTATCAAAGGGTCTTGAAGCTTTTTTGGGATCCTCACTAAATTTAGGATCCGCCATAGCCCCAAGATTTTCAAGGCTTGCTATAAGGGTTGGGGTGATCCCCGCATCTGCCCCAACAACCATGGCGATATCAATCATTTCAATTTCGATAAGCTTTGCTGCTAAACCTATAGCTTTTGTGCCTGCAGAACAGGCTTCTTGAAGAAAATGTTGAGGACCCCTTGCATTAAATATTCTCGCAACCTCGCCGGCAGCAGGATTTCCCGCTAAGTTAATCACCGTAAAAGGAGCCACCTTTTTTGGACCTTTGCTTAGCAAGATCTCATGGTTTTGTTCGAAGGTAGAGGGACAACCAATTGCCGAGGCACCTATAACTGAGAATCTATATGGGTCACTTACGGATTTAAAATTATATTTTTCAGCTAGAAGAATTGCAGCAGAGATAAAAAATTGAAACATTCTATCGTATCTTGAGATTGCTTTCTTATCGAGAAAATCTTCAGGACGGAACTCCTTACATTCGCCGGCAATTTTACATTTATGCTTGCTTGGATCAAAAAGGGAAATTTTATCTATGCCTGAATCACCCCTTATAAGCCTTTGCCAGGATTTATCAACCCCCACCCCCAAGGGAGTGATGACTTCAAAACCGGTAATAACTATCTTCCTTTTCACTAACGAAGCCTTTTAGGTTGTTTTTTACTAAGGTGAAGGGCTTACGGAGTATCACTTCTTTAACACCAACTAAAATATTTAATCCAACACCTGGTATGTGTCAAGAAAAAGGCTTTAGAGCTATGGCTCAAGAGTTTTTTCTTGTTTTCTTTCACAGTTTATGTTATTGAACATTGTTCAAAAATAGGGAGGTCTCCATGTATAATGATTACTCTTTCAACAGCTTTATCGAGAAAAGGGAAAAGTTAGACTTTTATAAAGCTGATCCTTTTGTCCAGAAAGCCTTTAAATATTTCTCTAAAGAGGACTTTGAAGTGGTTGAAAAAGAAGCTGAGAGATTTTCTCCAAAAGTTTCTTTTAGATGGAAGAAGCTTGTTGAAAGAATGTCTAGACCTGAAAATAGGCCTTATCTTATCCATTACGATGCCTATGGAAACAGGGTTGATGAAATCGTAAGACCTTTGAAGGAAGTATTTTCAGAGGCTATCTTTTCTGAGACTACAAGCCCTTGGGTGAGGCTTCTAAAAATGTTTTTGATTTATCAGCTTGGGGAAGCTTGCATCTCCTGTCCATTGGTGTGCACGGAAGGACTTATAGCTCTTCTTGAAAGGTTTGCAGACACCTCCACCTTGAAACACATCCTCGTTCATTGTAAAGAGGGTATAGAAGGAGATTTCGGTATAGGTGCTCAGTATTTATCCGAAATCCATGGAGGTTCCGATGTTCCAGCTAATAGAGTTGAAGCCCATTTAGAAAATGGCTCCTGGCGAATATATGGAGATAAGTTCTTTTGTTCAGCAACTCATGCTGATTACGCTGTTGTGACCGCAAGAGTTCATGGAACCAACTTTATTGGCGCCTTCGTTGTGCCTTCCTGGGATATAAAGGCTGGTAAATCATCAACAAGTTAAAATGGAAAATGGGAACCACTGAGCTTCCTACTGCAGAAATAACCTTTGACGGAAGTATTACCTATCCCGTAGGTCCCCTAGAAAAGGGGCTTGCTAACGTAGTTGGTATTGTTCTTGTCTATTCAATAATGACTGTTGGGCTTTCAAGCTCTGCCTTTATGGTGAGGTCGTCAAGAGAAGCAAGAACTTACGCTAAGTTCAGAAAAGCCTTTGGAAAAAACATAATAGAATTTCCCTTGGTTTCAAGACAGCTCGAAGAAATTGGCTATTTAGCAAAAAGTAGCCTTGCCGGTTCCCTTAAGCTTTACAAATTATTTTTGGAACTTCCTGATGGTTTTCAAGGAGGCCTTTCTTACGAAGGTGAATCCAAAGAGCTCTGGAAAAAAGGTTTATTGTAAGAGAACTTGGAATGCTTCAAAAAATTACAACCGCAAAGGATGCTCCTAATGTTATAAGGAAGGCCATATCGATCTTTGGAGGCCATGGAGTAATGGAAGACTTTTCTGATCTTCCAAGATTGTTTAGAGACTCTATTGTAAACGAACTCTGGGAAGGTCCAAGAAATGTGCTTTTAACTCAGATATACAGAGACCTTAAAAGGGTAAAAGACTTCTACAGCCCGGAGACTTTGTAAAAGACGTTATTGGTGCTGATTAAAGGAGATGGGCTTTTAGATTTTGATGGATGCCTTGAATGGGATAACTTTTGCGATAGGTTTACCCATACATATCAGCAACTTGCTTTGGAAGAGGTAGAAAAAAATGGCTGAGACCTTTCTAGAGCTAAGACAGGAAGAAAGGGAAAGGCGAAGAGAGCTAATCCTTGATGCTGCAGAAAAAGTTTTTGGGTCTAAAGGCTTTCAAAATGTGAGCATAAGAGACATTGCAAGAGAAGCAGGTATATCTGCTGGGACAATTTATCACTATTTTAAGGACAAACACGATCTTTTTGTGGAAGCTTTTATAAGGGGTGCTAAAGAGCTTCTTGTATCCATAGAGGAATTGGCATCCCAAGGTAAAACCGTAGAAGACATAGGAAAGGTTTTTGTAAGGTTTCTTCTGGAAAAGGATCATTATTTCAAGATGATGAGTAACTTCATGCTAGAAGGAAACCTTGAAGGAGAATCTCTCAAGAGGCTAAATGCCATGACTAAAAGGCTTCTTGATGTCTTTGAAAAGTTTTTTGAAGGATATGGGAAGGCTAGTAGGCTTGCCTCCCATGCTTTTTTTGCTTCCTTAAATGGTATTCTTATTACCTTCAGAAACTATCCTGGAAGAAGTCCAGAAGAAGTTAGAAACCATATGGAAAGGTTGGTTAACTTTTTTTCGGAGCTTTTCCTAGAAAGTATAAGATCTAGGAAGGCTTAAATCTCGCAAAAAAAGGGGATACCTAATGAAAAGCCTTGTTGTTCACGAAATTTTGGAAAGAACCGTGAAAGTTTTTCCTTACAGAGAAATAGTTTCAGGTGAAACAAGGTTAAACTATGAAAAGTTTTATGAAAGAGTTGCTAGGCTCGCTGTTAGTTTAAAAAGTTGGCATAAAAAAAGAACTGTTGTCGGTGTTCTTGATATAAATACCCACCGTTATCTTGAGCTTCATTATGCTCTCTCCATGGTAGGAGCTACTATCCATACCTTAAATTTCAGGCTTCCTGGAGAAGATCTTGTTTATACAATGATTCATGTAGGGGATGAATGGGTTTTTGTATCAGAACTTTTTCTTCCTTCTATGAGCCCCGTTATTGGAAACTTCAAAAACTGGGTGCCCCTAAGCGACGACGAAAGTAAAAGAATAGAAGGCGCATCAAACTTTTATCATTATGAAATTTTAGTGAAAGAAGGAGATTACATCTACTCTCCCGAAAGAATAACTGAAAACGACATATATTCTATAACAGGCACTACAGGAAAACCAAAGGGCATAAGATATATGCATAGAAATATACTTCTTGGGTCTCTCCAGCTTTTTCATCACCTTGCGCTTCATAAGAAGAACTTAGAAACTTCATGGAGGAAAAGGTCTCTGAAGGAAAGATAGCAAAATTTTGGATTCCCGATAAATTTGTAATGGTTGATAAAATTCCCATGACAAGTGCAGGTAAGATCAACAAAGCCCTTTTATAAGAAAGAGTTATTCATAATAGAGGAGGAAAACCATGTTTGACCATCTTCTTACGGAAAGCCAAAAATCCTGGAGGGACGAGATAAGAGATTTTGTAAAGTCCATCCCAAGGCAGATGATTATTGACATGGATGCTGAGAGAATCACTTTCCCAAAGGAGTTTCTTCAGGAAGCTGGTAGAAGAAATCTTCTTGGGTGTAGATACCCCAAAAAGTGGGGTGGGCGAGAAATGGACTGGGTAAGCACCTGTGTTGCCATGGAAGAGATTGGGACCCTTGGCTATATTTTCGCCTGCGTTTTTGGGGTTGGTGCTGAGCTCGTTTGCGATGCTATAATAAAGTATGGAACCGATGAACAAAAGGAACGTTATGTAAAGCCTCTCCTTAAAGGAGAAATTTTTGCCGCCGAGTGCCTTACCGAGCCTAGGGGCGGGTCGGATTTTTTTGGGACTACAACCTATGCTGTTGAAAGAGGCGATTACTTTATCTTGAATGGGCAAAAAAGATTCATTGTAGGTGGTGAAGGGGCTGACTATTTTCTCGTTTACGCAAGAACTAATCCTGATGTTGATCCCCATCAAGGAATAAGTTGTTTCATAGTAGATAGGGGTCCTGGGGTTGAAACCAAATACCTCTATGGTCTTATGGGCTGTAGGGGTGGTGGAACGAGTAGGCTTATTTTTAAAGATGTAAAAGTTCCAAAGGAGAACCTTCTTGGCAAGTTAAATGGGGGCTATGAAGTTTTTAAAACCATGATGATCCCAGAACGCCTTGGCACTGCTGCCATGACTATCGGCGCTGCAAGACCAGCTCTGGAAATAGCAACAGGATATTCCACTAGAAGAAAGGCCTTTGGAAGGCCTATTTGTGAATTTCAGGGCGTAAGCTTTCAGATTGCAGAGGCGGCCATGCTTCTTGATGTTTCAAGGTCTATGGTTTATGTCACTGCAAAGGCTGTTGACAATGGAGCTCCTGAAAATTTTACAAGGCGACTTATTTCAGAAACAAAAAAGTTTGTAACGGAGGCTTGCCAAAAGGTTGTCCACAATGCCATGCAGGTTATGGGAGGCATAGGCTATACAAACATTTATCCCATTGAAAGGATTTACCGGGATATACGCCTTGCGTCCATATGGACAGGAACCAATGAAATAATGTCTAATGTTATTTCCCATGAGTGGTATAAAGAATATCTTAGGTTTAAATCCTCAGGTGCTGTTAGAGACTGTGAACTAGACGCCCCTGAAGCCCACGCTGAGGAAGAAAAAGTTTACGAATAATTTTTTATAGACCATTCCAGGACTTTGTGATGTATGATAGGATCTTGAAATGGTTTTTTATTTTCCGAAACACCTCGAAGAGGGATTTCTTCATGGAAAAGGGATTGATGGATTTAAAAGCCTTCTTGAGTTATAAGCTAGAGTTAATTCGTATTTTGGAGAGCCTTGGTAATGCAAAATCAATTAGCATGAATTCTCTTGAAGAATTTCGAAGGAAGCTTGAGGAAGAAACCTTCGAGTTGGTTGTTGTGGGTCAGTTTAAGCGAGGTAAAACCTATCTAATAAACGCTCTTCTTGGAGAAGAGTTGCTTCCAACAGGGGTTATCCCTGTAACATCAATAATTACGGTTATAACCTATGGTGATAGCCTTTCTGTTTGGGTCTTTTTTAATAATGGCCAAAGTGTAAATGTGGACATAAGTGAAATAGCAAATTATGTAACAGAGGCAGGGAATCCTAGTAATGTTAAAAATGTTATGGAAGTTCACATTACTTATCCGTCAGAATATCTTAAAAACAACATAAAGCTTGTTGATACCCCTGGAGTTGGCTCTGTTTATAGACATAATACCGACATTGCCTATAAATACCTTCCAAAATCTGATGCTTCTATTTTTGTATTCTCAGGTGAACAGCCTGTAAGTCAGGCGGAAATCGATTTTTTAAGAGACGTTAGAAAGTTTGCGCCTAAGATATTTTTTGTGTTGAATAAAATAGACCTCCTGGAAGAAAGGGAGGTTCAGGAAGCTCTCAATTTTTCAACCAAGGTTCTAGAGCAGGTCTTTGGATCTTCTGTAAGAATTTTTCCCGTTTCTGCCAAACTTGCCCTTGAGGGACATAAAAAAAGAGCAAAGGAGCTTATAGAAAAAAGCGGATTAGAGTCTTTTACCAGGGCTCTTGAAAACTTCTTAGTGCAAGAAAGAGGGCAAATTCTTGTCACCTCTACGATTACCAAGGTTTTCAATCTTCTTTCCGAGTCAGCTTTGAAGCTTGAATTGGAAAAGAAGACAATAACCTATTCCCTCAAAGAGATAGAAGCTAAAATCGCTCTAGTTGAGAAGAAGTCCAAGGAAATCCAAAGAATCCAAAGCAGGCTTGAATCTACCCTGGAAAGCTCCGTAAATGCTATTATAAAGACCAAACTTGATAGAGCTTTAGAAGGCTTTAAAAACCAACTTGTTAAAAGTTATCGAGGAAAACTTCTGGATATATATGAAAATAACAAAGAAAAGCCCCTTTCTGAGCTTAGCTCTTTGATGGAAAGGTTTATTTCTGAAAAAGTTTATGAGTCCTTTCTTAGATGGTATGAAGAAACTAGCGATGTTGTGGATAGAGATTTCCAAGAGGCGTGCAAACCTCTTATAGAAGAAGTGGATGACATCCATAAAGCTATTATTAATTTTTCTTCAGATCTTTTTGATATGAAACTTGAAGGAGTGGATGCCTATCGGAGCTGGACAGGGGAAAGTAAAAAGATTTTTGCCATCAAGCCTGAACCCCTTGCATTAGATTTTATTGACTTGGTTGTTACTGAAAAAGCTCCCAACTGGCTTGGAAAAAAATTTGAAAGGATAAGAGATTTCCTCTTTAGGAAAGCAAGAAGTAGAATAGTAAGAAAGCGCCTTGATCAACTTGAAAGGTATGTGGATATCTATGCGGGAAAGATAAGATATGCTCTGGTGGAAAGGTTGAAAAAACAAAAAGATAGCTTTTACCGTGACTTTATAGCAAACCTTGGTCGCACGATGGAAAGTATCTATGAAGCCATAAAAAAGGGTATTGCCATAAAGAGCTCAGAGGAAAAACAGATTGGCTGTAGGCTTGAGGAAATAGAAAGGGAGCTAAAATTAATAGAAGAAGCTAAAGTTAAGCTAACCAACTTACATGGAAGCATGGGCTTTTCTTCTTGACAAAGAAAGTTATCTAAATTAGTTATTTCTCATGTGAAAAAAGTATCTAGTTAGAGGGCGAAGTTTTTCCCCTGCGGGGGATAGGGAATTTACTTTTAGAAGGGAGGAAGGGATTCCCTTTAAGGTAGATAAAATTCACAAGCAAAGGGGGGTAGATAGGACAAAAGGGAAGGTTTAGAAAGTTTTGGGGTGTTGTTCCTTGAAGAGTGAAGGAGGATCAAAAAACGGTTTTTGGTTTAGGAGGGTGAGAGATGGAGTTAAGTCAAATCCTTGCGTTTGCATTTGGTTGTGGTGCTTTAAGTGTTATTTATGCCTTGGCAACTGCTGCATGGGTTATTAAGCTTCCCGCAGGTTCTGAAAAGATGCAAATGATTTCTGATGCCATCAAGGAAGGTGCGGAAGCGTTCTTACATCGTGAGTATAAAACTGTTGCCATGGTTGGATTAGTTCTTACAGCAGCTCTTTTTTATCTTGGCAAATTCGTAGCCCTTGGGTTTGTAATTGGTGCCTTCGGTTCAGCTCTGGCTGGTTACATTGGCATGATGGTAACAGTTAGAGCAAACGTAAGGACTGCCGAAGCAGCCAAAAAAGGGCTTGATCCTGCTTTGAAGGTTGCCTTTAGAGGTGGTTCCGTTACAGGACTTATGGTTGTTGGCCTTGGTCTTTTGAGCGTTACCGGTTACTATGTTATTGTAAAATCCATTGCTCCAATAGAGGAAGCCTTCCATGCTCTAGTGGGTCTCGGTTTTGGGTGCTCCCTTATGAGCGTCTTTGCCCGAATTGCTGGTGGTATCTATACAAAGGCTGCCGACGTTGGTGCAGACCTTGTTGGTAAAGTTGAAGCTGGTATTCCCGAGGACGACCCAAGAAATGCTGCAGTTATAGCGGACAACGTTGGTGATAACGTTGGTGACTGTGCAGGTATGGCAGCAGACCTTTATGAAACGTATGTTGTTACAGTTGTTGCTGCTATGCTTCTTGCAAAGACCATCTACGGTCCTGACAGCTTGTGGGTAGAATTTCCTCTTCTTATAGGTGGTATATCCATTCTTGCGTCCATCATTGGAACCTTCTTCGTAAGGCTTGGAAAGAGCCAATACATTATGGGCGCCCTTTACAAAGGTCTGGCAGTTTCAGCTATCCTTGCATCTATAGCCTTCTACTTTGCTTCTCAATGGTTCCTTAAGCTCCCCAATGTTCAACCAGCCTTTACTCCAACAGGAGTATTCTTAACAGCTGTTATCGGCGTTATTCTTACCGCTCTTATAGTTATGATTACAGAATACTTCACCTCAAAGAGCTTCGGACCAGTAAGACACATTGCAGCAGCCAGTATCACTGGCCATGCAACCAACATTATTGCTGGACTTGCTGTTAGTATGAAATCAACATCTCTTCCTGTTCTTGCAATATGTAGTGCCATTATAGGCGCTTACTATCTTGGTGGCGGTTTCAGCGGTAATCCTGGTGGTGGACTTTTTGCCATAGCCCTTTCAGCAGTTTCAATGCTTTCTATGACCGGTATCGTTGTGGCTATAGACTCCTATGGTCCAATTACAGACAATGCCGGTGGTATTGCTGAAATGGCAGAACTTCCTGAAAGTGTAAGAGCAGTAACAGATCCTCTCGATGCGGTTGGTAACACCACAAAGGCTGTTACCAAAGGTTATGCAATAGGTTCTGCAGGTGTTGCAGCCCTTGTTCTTTTTGCTGAATATTCAAGATCTTTTGGCGAAGCTATTGCCTTTGACCTTTCTAACCCGAAGGTTTTGGTTGGTCTTTTCATAGGCGGTCTTTTGCCATTCCTGTTTGGTGCCCTTCTTATGGAAGCTGTTGGTAAAGCTGCAGGCGGTGTCGTTGAGGAAGTAAGACGCCAGTTCAGAGAAATCCCTGGTATTATGGAAGGAACTGCAAGACCCGAATATGGAAGGTGTGTCGATATAGTAACCAAAGGTGCCATTAAGCAAATGATGATACCAGCTCTCCTTCCAGTGGTAACACCCGTTCTTGTTGGATTCTTAGTTGGTAAAGAAGCTCTCGGTGGAGTCCTTATAGGAAGTATCGTAACAGGTCTTTTCCAGGCTATTGCTATGACAAGCGGTGGCGGTGCCTGGGACAATGCAAAGAAATATATCGAAGATGGTGCCCACGGTGGAAAGGGCTCTGAAGCCCATAAAGCAGCAGTAACTGGTGACACCGTTGGCGACCCATACAAAGATACAGCTGGTCCCGCTATTAACCCGATGATAAAGGTTATAAACATTGTGGCTCTCCTTATTGTGCCGCTAATAAAATAGGCTGAACAAAAAGCCGGGATTAATCCCGGCTTTTTGTTTTTTGTTGACTATTCCTCAAAGGTGCTCTAAAAATAGAGCATCTGGAGGAAGAAAATGGGTAGATTGGTTCTTCAAAATATCAGCTGCTGGCGCTGGTGGTGGTCCTTCATAGGGACCGCCCACGGGCGCCTTTTTGTTTAGTAACTTAAAGTAACCAAAGGCCGTGGGGGTCCTGAAAGACCTCCACGGCTTTTCTAATTTTTAAAGCCGTGGAGAAAAATCCACGGCTTTTTATTTTGAATGGAGGAAAATATGTTAGTTGTTATGAAAAAGAATGCTTCTCAAAAAGAGATAGACGAAATAATCAAAAGAGCAAAATCTTCTGGTTATGAGGCCAAACCAATACCGGGAAAAGAACGGGTAGCTATTGGCATCATCGGTAATGATCATCCCATTGATCCAGCTCTTTTTCTTTCCTGTCCAGGGGTAAAGGAGGCTATTCCTGTAACGAAGCCCTATAAACTCGTAGGGAGAGAATTCTTTCCAGAAGATACCATCATAAAAGTAAACTCTATATCGATAGGGAAGGGAAGTTTTGTCGTTATAGCTGGTCCCTGTGCTATAGAGAGTGAGTATCAAGCCCTTCGCATTGCTCACCATGTAAAATCCAAAGGTGCCACGATTTTCAGAGGCGGTGCTTATAAACCCAGAACATCCCCTTATTCTTTTCAGGGACTTAAAGAAGAAGGACTTAAAATTCTTGCCAAAGTAAGAGGAGAAACAGGAATGCCTGTAGTTTCAGAGGCAATCGATAATGAAGTCTTTGACCTCGTGGAAGAATACTGCGACATCGTCCAAATAGGAGCCAGAAATATGCATAATTTTTCCCTTCTTAAAAGGGCTGGCCGATCCCAGAAACCCATTCTTCTTAAAAGAGGCATGGCAGCAACTGTTGAGGAATGGTTAATGGCAGCAGAGTATATCCTTAAAGAAGGCAACAGACAGGTGATCCTGTGCGAAAGAGGCATAAGAACCTTCGGAAATCATAGTAGAAACACCCTTGATCTCTCTGCTGTGCTCTTCGTTATGAAAGAAAGCCACCTTCCTGTAATAGTTGATCCAAGTCATGCATCTGGAATAAGAGATCAAGTGATTCCTCTAAGTCTTGCTGCTTGTAGTATAGGTTCCCACGGTATCATGGTTGAGGTTCACCACAGGCCTGAGGAAGCTCTAAGCGACGGTCCTCAATCCCTTACTTTAGATGATTTTTCAGAGCTTTCGGAAAAGCTTAGGTTCATCCGAGAGGCAATAAATTTGATCAACCAAAGTGGAGAAATAAAAAGATGCGCCTAAGATTTCATCCTAACAAAAACGAGCTTGAGAATATACTAAGGGTTCACTTTAAAAAAGACGGCAAAAAACTAGTAATTCCCTTTTATACCGAGGTTCTTGGCGACCTAGAAACGCCCGTTTCTATTTTAAAAAGAATCTATAACCATGATGGCACTTTCCTTTTTGAAAGTGTAGAAGGTGGTGAAAGGTGGGGAAGATATAGTTTTATCGGGGCTAAGAGCCACTTTCACATTAAGATCTTTAAAAGCCATCTTGAAATAATCCCAAGAGATGGAACTCCTACGATAGTCGAACATGTAGGAGATCCTTTGAGAGAGCTTAGAAAGTTTATGGCAGGCTTTACCGTGCCAGAGAGGGAGTTATTTGACTTGAAAACCCTTCCAAGATTTTGGGGAGGTCTCGTTGGATATTTTTCTTATGAGATGGTTTCTTTCTTTGAACCTGTTCCAAATCTTCTGGAAGAAAACGAAATCCTTGCTCACCTAGTTTTCCCATCAGATCTTATAATCTTTGACAATAGACGACATACAATAATTCTTCTCTCTCTCGTTATTCCCTCAAGAGAAAATTCCGTAGAAGAAATTTTCATAGAAGGAGAGGAGAGGCTAGATTCTTTAAAAACATTACTAGCAAAGGATCTCCTTCCTCTTGACTTTGAAATTCCAGAAGGTCTTGAACTTATGCCAGTTGTTTCTCCCGATGAATTTAGAGCTTCTGTGGTTAAAGCAAAGCAATACATAAGAGAAGGGGAGGCTATTCAGATTGTCCTTTCTCAGCCCTTCATCTGCAAGAGTACGCCAGATCCATGGCTTCTTTATAGGCTTCAAAGATTTATAAATCCATCGCCTTATCTTTTTTATTGCTCTCTTGGGGATACTACTCTGGTGGGTTCCTCTCCTGAAACCATGGTAAGACTTGAAGATGGCATTGCCTCTTTAAGACCAATAGCAGGCACAAGACCGAGGGGCTCTTCAGAGCAGGAAGATAGAAAGCTTGCTGATGAACTTCTTCAGGACGAGAAAGAAAGAGCAGAACATGTCATGCTCGTTGACCTTGGGAGGAATGATCTTGGCAAGGTAGCAGAGATTGGAACCGTTCAGGTTACGGAATACATGGTTGTTGAAAGATATTCCCATGTTATGCACCTGGTTTCCCATGTCCAGGCTCATCTTAAAAAAGGTCTAGATGCCTGGGATTTATTCAAGGCAACCTTTCCTGCAGGCACCCTTACTGGAGCACCTAAGGTAAGAGCTATGCAAATCATTGCAGAACTAGAAGGAAGACCGCGAGGTCCCTATGGTGGAGCGGTTGGCTACGTTTCTTTCCAGGGCAATATGGACATGGCCATCACCATAAGAACCGCCGTTATAAGAGATGGAATTCTTACCGTTCAGGCTGGAGCAGGCATAGTAGCAGACTCAGATCCAGAAAGGGAAAGGCTTGAAACAATACATAAAGCAAGGGCTATGGAAAGGGCCTTAGCCAGTTTGAAAGAAATCGTTTAAAGGGGAGGATTAGGAAATGATTGTTGTCATAGATAATTATGACTCCTTTACTTACAATCTTGTCCAGTATATAGGCGACCTTGGCTGTGAGGTAGTAGTTTTCAGAAATGATGCTGTTACTGCCTCTCAGATAGAGAAACTAAAACCTTGCGGAATTGTCATATCACCTGGCCCAGGAAGACCCGAATCAGCAGGGATAACAATGGAGGTCATATCTTACTTTGCAGGAGTTGTTCCCATTCTTGGTGTTTGCCTAGGTCACCAAGCTATTGCTCGAGTTTTTGGTGGCGTTGTAACCTTTGCAAAGAGACTTATGCACGGAAAAACCTCGCTAGTTAAGGCAGATGGTAAGACCATCTTCAAAAACATCACAAAGCCATTTGAAGCCATGCGGTATCATTCTTTGGCTGTGGAAAAAGAAAGCCTTCCTAGTTGTCTAGAAATCAGTGCGGAAGCAGAAGATGGAGAAGTCATGGGAATTAGGCATAAGTTCTACCCAGTGGAGGGCATTCAGTTTCATCCAGAATCAATAGGAACGCCCGTTGGTAAGAGAATTCTTAGAAACTTTGTCGAAATGACCATAAACCATAAGGTCAAGGAGGTGGTATCAAATGTTTAACGAGCTTCTTAAGAAGATAGTAAGGAAAGAAAACCTTTCTAAAGAAGCTATGGCTTCTATTATGGAGGAGCTTTTTTCCGGAAATCTAACGGAAGCCCAGATTGGCGCTTTTATGGCATCCCTTGCAACGAAGGGCGAAACCGCCGAGGAAGTAGCAGGAGCTGCTTTGGCTATGAGAAGAAGGGCAAAAAAACTTCAGGTTGTGGCTAAAACCATTGTTGATACCTGTGGAACTGGAGGGGATGGTGCCAAAACCTTCAACATTTCAACAACTACTGCCTTTGTTGTTGCAGGCTGTGGAGTAACAGTGGCAAAGCACGGAAATCGATCAGTTTCAAGCAAATGCGGAAGTGCCGATGTGCTGGAAGCTCTTGGTGTAAAGATTGATGTAGCCCCTGAAATTGTTGAGGAAGCTATTCACAGTATAGGCATAGGTTTTCTTTTTGCGCCCGTATACCATAGTGCTATGAAATATGCTGCCAAACCGAGAAAAGAACTGGGTATACGTTCCATATTCAACATGCTTGGACCTCTCACAAACCCGGCAGGAGCTAATTGCCAGCTTATAGGCGTTTATGCTCCTGAGCTTACAGAAATGTTTGCTCATACTCTTAAAAGCCTTGGCTCAAAAAGAGCTTTTATAGTTCATGGCCATGATGGCCTTGATGAAATCTCTGTTTGTGCACCAACAAGGATTACAGAACTAAATAATGGCATTATAAGAACCTATGACCTTTATCCGGAGAGATTCTTTGGTGAGAGGGCAGACAGCAAAGATCTTCTTGGAGGGGATCCGCAGGAAAACAGCAAAATTTTGAGAAATATCTTAGAAGGCAAGGAGGAAGGTCCCAAGCTAAATGTTGTTCTTATAAATAGTGCCTTTGCTCTTATGTCGGCAGGTGTAGTGGAAACTCCCGAAGAGGGAATAGAACTTTCAAAAAGAAGCATCTTTGAGGGGAAGGCTCTGGAAAAGCTAAACAAGCTGATAGAATTCACCCAATCTGCTTATTAGGAGACGGGCAAATGGAAAATCGCCTTCTAGAGATTTTAGAACATAAGAAAAAAGAGGTTGAAGAAAGAAAGAGTAAGATTTCCCTTAACGGTCTTCTTGAAATTATAGAGGAAAAAGGGATTAGGAAAAATCATGCTTTTTTGGGAGCGCTTCAAAAAGAAAGTGGTATACCGAAGATAATAGCCGAAATAAAAAAAGCCTCACCTTCAAAGGGACCCATAAGAACCGGTTTGGATGTATCAAACTGGGCTTTTGGCTACGAACAAGGTGGTGCTTCAGCCATCTCTGTTCTTACCGATGAAAGGTTCTTCATGGGTTCTTTAAGGGATCTTGAAAAAGTAAAGGGTGCTGTAAAAATTCCCGTGTTGAGAAAAGATTTTATAATTGATCCTTACCAGATTTACGAATCCATTGTCTGGGGTGCCGACAGTATACTTCTTATTGCGAACATACTTTCTTTAGGTGAACTTAGAGAATTTCTTGCCCTTTGCGAGGAAGAGGGGATGGATGCTTTAGTTGAAGTTCACGACGAAGAAGATATGGAGAAAGCTGTTTCCTCTGGGGCTAAGATTATAGGCATAAACAACAGGAATTTGAAAACCTTTGAAGTTTCCCTGGAAACTACCTTCAGGCTTTCTGCCTTCCTGGATCCATCGAAACATATTGGAGTTTCAGAAAGTGGTATAAGCTCTTATGATGACATTCAAGCGATACAAAGAAGGGGTATAAACTGTTTTCTCATTGGTGAGTCTTTGATGAGGTCAGAAAATCCTTCATTGAAAATAAGAGAACTCATGGGAAGTGCTTGATATGGAATCTATCCAAGTTAAAGTTTGCGGAATTACTCGTATTGAAGATGCTATTGCCTGTGGAGAACTTGGTGTAAGTGCTATTGGATGCGTCTTTTATGAAAAAAGCCCAAGGTATGTAGAACTTTCCAGAGCTAAGGAAATATTTTCTGCCTTTAAAGAAGTGGGAAATGGAATCACCGTTGGAGTTTTTGTAAATCCTTCTCCAAGGGATCTCCTTAAAATGGTAGAAGAAACTGGTGTTAATTTTGTTCAGCTCCACGGAGAGGAATCTCCTGAATTTGTAAGGAAGCTTCTACAAAGGAATATAGGCGTTATAAAAACCCTTTTCCTTGCAAGAAACCCCTTTTTTGAGTCTGCAAGACTTTACAGTTGTGATACTATCTTAGCAGAGCACGGTCTAAAAGGCATAGGAGGAACTGGTCAGAGCTGGAGCTGGGAAGAGGCCTCTATAATAAAGAAGAATGGAAAGAAACTTATCATAGCAGGTGGCATAGATGAGACCTGTGTCCAAGAAGCCGTTGGAAAAGCTATGGCTGATGGAGTTGATGTAAGCTCCGGAGTTGAAAAAGCCCCCGGTGTAAAGGACATAGGGAAAATTGAAAGATTTATGACCATTGTAGGAAAGATAAGAATTAACTGGGATGTAAAACCGGTTTTTTTAAAAAGGAGTCTATCCGATGAAGATAAACTATAGTCTTTTACCAGATGAGAGAGGACACTTTGGTGTTTACGGCGGTCGATATGTAGCAGAAATTTTGATGTATGCTCTCCAGGAGTTAGAAGAGGCTTTTTTGCATTACCGGAGTGATAAGAGCTTTTTAGAGGAGCTAAACTACTATTTGAAAACCTACGTTGGAAGGCCTACACCTCTTTACTTTGCAAAGAGGCTTAGCGAATCCCTTGGAGATGCCAAGATATACTTAAAGCGAGAAGATCTTGCCCACACTGGAGCCCACAAAATCAATAATACTTTGGGACAGGCCCTTCTTGCCAAAAGAATGGGAAAGACCAAAGTCATAGCTGAAACAGGAGCAGGACAACATGGAGTTGCCACAGCCACCGCAGCAGCCCTTTTCGGTATGGACTGTATAATTTTTATGGGAGTTGAAGACATAAAGAGGCAGGCTCCAAACGTGAAAAGAATGGAGCTTCTTGGTGCAAAGGTTGTTCCTGTATCAACAGGCACAGGAACCCTAAAGGATGCCATGAATGAAGCAATGCGATACTGGGTTCAGGCTGTTCGAGATACCTTTTACATCATAGGCTCTGTTGCTGGACCCCATCCCTATCCACTTATGGTGAGGGAATTTCAAAAAGTGATAGGAATTGAAACGGAAGCCCAAATCATTGAAGCAGAGAAAAGACTTCCCGATCTTCTTGTTGCCTGTGTAGGCGGGGGAAGTAATGCAATGGGTCTTTTCTATGCTTTTCTTGAAAAGGATAATGTAGAGATGATTGGGGTAGAGGCGGCAGGGCTTGGCATCGAAACAGGCAAACACGCAGCCACCCTTTGCGCAGGAGAAATCGGAGTGCTCCATGGTTCAAAATCTTACGTTCTTCAAGATAAAGATGGTCAAATCAAGGAGGCTCACTCTATCTCAGCGGGTCTTGACTATCCAGGTGTTGGGCCAGAGCATGCCTTTTTAAAGGAAACTGGAAGGGTAAAGTATGTTGCGGTAAAAGATGATGAAGCTCTTGATGCTTTTCATAGGCTTTCCAGGTTGGAAGGTATTCTTCCAGCTCTTGAAAGTGCCCATGCCCTGGCCTGGGCAATCAAGGAAGCTCCTAGAAGGAGTTCAAATGATATCATCGTTGTAAATCTTTCAGGACGAGGCGACAAAGATCTTGAAATAGTCTGGCAACACAAATAAAGGAGCTATTTTGCTATGAACCGAATAGAGAAGACTTTCTTAAAGCTTAAAGAAAACAAAGAAAAAGCTCTAATAGGATTCATAACTGCCGGAGATCCTTCCTTTGAAAAGTCCCTTGAAATTGCCAAGATCTTATGTCAAAGTGGGGTTGATATACTGGAGTTAGGGGTTCCCTTTTCAGATCCAACCGCCGATGGTCCCGTAATCCAGAGATCTTCAATGAGAGCTCTTAAAGCTGGTATGACTCTTGAAAAAGCTTTTGAAATGGCTGAAAAAATAAGAAGTGAGCTTGAAAACCCCATCGTGCTTTTTAGCTACTATAATCCGCTTTTTCGTTACGGTGCTGATAAGTTTTATCGCCGTGCCCTGGAGGCCGGTATAGATGGGGTTTTAGTGGTTGATCTTCCGCCTGAAGAGTCCAAGGAATTTACAGATGGATGGCAGGAGTTAAGCATTATAAGGTTGATTGCTCCAACGACTCCAGAGTCCAGAATGAAAATCATTTTACAGGATGCTTCAGGCTTTGTTTATTTAATTTCTAAAACGGGAGTTACCGGAAGCGAAGAACTACTTTCTGGAAAAAGCTCTTCCCTTGACTATGAAGCTATTGAAAGAATGGTTTACAGTGTTAAAGCCTTTACCAATCTTCCAGTGTGTGTGGGCTTTGGAATTTCCACGCCAGAGCAGGCTTCCAAGATAGGTAGATTTGCCGATGGGGTTGTGATAGGAAGTGCCTTTGAGAAGGCTATAGAGGAAAATATTAATAACAAAGACCTACTACAAATACTGGAAGAAATGGCAAGAGAGTTAAAGAGATCTTTGCTCTTGTAGGAGGCTTTAAGATGTTTTTCTTTTTCATAGGCGGTGTCCAACCAAAGGTGGTCACATTGGATGAAACTCCGAGGCTTTGCGTTGCCTGTGGTCTTTCCCAAGCCAAACTCAAAAGAATAGACCATTATTTGAGTTTGTTCTTCATTCCAATCTTGAGAGTCAAAAAGGGGGAGCCTGTTCTTATATGTGAAAGATGTGGTTTTACAATTTCTCCTTCCGAAGCTGAAAGAGGTCCAACCATTGAAAGAATACCAAGAAGATGCCAGCATTGTGGCTTTTTGTTGGATCCTTCATTTAATTATTGCCCTAATTGCGGAAGAAAGCTATAAGTGGAGCTGTAATAAAATTCACTGGATGGTGGTCCTATGAAAAGTAAGGCTCAAATAATTCCCTTTCCCAGACCGGCAGACCCAAACATTAACACCCTTTTTGACGATTTTTTGAAAGAGGAATCCTCTAGAATTAAGAAATCTACCCTAAAACGTTACAATCTGGTTATAGAACTTTTCCGCCACTGTTTGGATATGGAAGGACTGGATTTTCTTTCTGATAGAGAATACCAGCTCTATGAAAAACTCTCTCTCTACAAAGGATTAGGATTTTGTTCCATTTTTGGTGCTGACAAAATAATTCCTGCTATACCCGCTTTTCTTGGAGATTTCATGATCCGAAAGGTTGCTGCCTCCGAATCCCTCCTTAGATCTTCCGGAACTGTAATAAAAAGGTTTGTAGCCTATCTTATGGAAAGAGGCCTTGTTCCAAGAAGTAAAGCCAAGAAAGCTATTGCCTATGCAAGTGAGGCCTCAAAAGTGCTTCCCGCTGTGGAAAGGCTGGCAAGGCTTCTCTACGAATATGCTCATAACCATCCTCCCAAATTCTGGAATATGGAAATTGACGACTTCTTCACCATAGAAGAAATAATGCCCGGCAAGATCATTCTTTCTAGTTCATCAACAGAATTTGATATGATTGAGCTCAGACTCCCTGAAGAGATAATAGCCCATTGTAGGGTAGGATGGCATGTAAACCTTCTTCTTGGAAAAACCCCAAGGGGTTGGCAGATTATAGAAACAGGAAATGTCTATCCAGATATCTAAAAGCCTAGAAACCGCCTGTTTAAAGGCGGTTTCTTTTTCACTGTTAGATTGTTCTTCCCATCTTTTCCATTCTTTCTTTAAAGATAAGAGTGTAGGTTTCCCTTAAAGAAGGTGGAACTTCCTTTTGTTCTTCCTTAGGCTTTTCTTGTAATGTAATAGCTTCTTCAGGGCAAGTGGTGACACAAAGACCACAACCAATACACCGATCCTTATCTAAAACGGCGTGATCTTCTCCCATAGTTATGGCATCCATTTGACATCTTTCAACGCAGGTTCCACAGGCTACACATCTGGATTCATCAAGATTGGCCACATATCTAGATGTTACAACTTTGGCTGGCTTCGGGAGTTTCTTTAAATTTATAAGGATCTGACAACAACATCCACAGCATGTGCAAAGAGCGGTTATCTTTTGAGCATTTGATGGTTCAAGAACCCTTCCATCCTTTTCAGCTTCTTCAATGATCTTTAAAGCTTCCTCTTTGGTAATAGCCCTTCCAAGCCCATTTTCTATGTAATACTGGGCTCCAAGACCAAAGATAAGACAAGACTCCAGAGGTCTATCACAACCGTTGTCGGTCATCCTGTGTTCTTTTCTACATATACAGGGGGCAACTGCTATGAGTTCCTCGCTTTCTATAAGTTTTCTAACATCTTCATAGGGCATAAGGGAATGCTCTGCTGTAATTGCCGATGGAACAGGGATAACTCGCATCTGAGGGGTTTTCAAATCCACAAGGTTTTTAAAAAAATAAGGCATGTATTCTCTAACATCCTCAATAAGCTCTCTAGTTAGGTTATTTACATTGTATTCCCAAAGACCAACTATAAACTGGGCTGCCATGTATTTTACATCTTTCCCCTTTTTTATCCGAAAAATAAGACCTTTCTTTGCCATGTTCTCAAGAAAATTAGATATCTCAGAGACATCCACCCCCAGGCGACTTGCAATCTCTTCTGGACTTTCCGGTTTTAAGGTAAGAAAGGTTGCAACTTGGGCTTCCTCGGGAGTAAAAAGCCTCTTAAGAATTCTTATTTCCACCCCCGATGAAGTCCTTGGATACCCAACAGGAAGTCGGTTTAGATGATCCGCCAACCTTTCGTAAACTTCCTCGACATTAAAGCTTTTCATATCCCCCTCCATAAACTTTGTCTATTTTTAAAAAGGTTACGATTTATTTTTTCTATTTACACCTCTTCCTGGTTATCCCTTATAAAGCATCTCGGTAATGTAAGTCTAGAAAACAATGTTCTCAAAAAGAGGTGTCTTTTATGGACAAAACTTTGGATTGTAGGGGTTTTGCCTGTCCTGTTCCTGTTTTAAAAACAAAGGAACTTCTTGAAAAGGAATCACCCCAAAGACTGGTGGTTATCGTTGACAACCTGGCTGCTAAAGAAAATGTTTCACGGTTTTTGACTAGAGCAGGCTATTTAGTATCCTTTTCAGAGGAAGACGGAATTTTTAAAGTGCTAGGCCAGATAAAGGATAAAAAGGCTTTTTCTGTTGAGTCGGCCAAAGAGGCTAAGGTCTCTAAAAAGACTCTTGTCATTATAGCAACCGATAGATTGGGCAAAGAGATTGAGAGTTTCCAGAGTTCTGGCGAAAACCTTGGTGAACTCCTCATGAAAAACTTTATAGCCACACTGAAAGAAATGGAAAATCTCTGGAGGATTGTTTTTTTAAATAGCGGAGTAAAATTTACAGTTGATGGTTCCTCTACAGTTGATGTTTTAAAGGATCTTCAGGAAAAGGGAGTAAGTATTCTTGTTTGCGGCACCTGTCTTAATTACTATGGGCTGATTGACAAAAAGGTGATTGGTGAGACTACCAATATGTTGGATATTGTCACTTCTATGGAAGTGGCTGACAAGACAGTATTTGTAAGTTGAGGGGAAAAGTTGGAAGAGAAAATTAGCCTTTCAGAAACAGTTAAGGCTTCTGGGTGAGCTGCTAAAGTTGGGCCAGGGGTTCTGGCTGAGCTTTTAAAGGATTTGCCTTTAGAAAAAGATCCCAGAGTGCTTGTTGGAAGGGAAACTTCTGACGATGCAGGAGTCTACCTCCTAAACGATGAAATAGCCCTTGTCCAGACGGTGGACTTTCTAACACCTATGGTAAATGATCCCTATGATTTTGGAAGGATTGCTGCAGCTAATGCCTTAAGCGACATCTACGCTATGGGTGCAATTCCCCTTACCGCCATGAATATAGTTTGCTTTCCCACGAAAAAATTTCCTCTTTCATATTTAAAAGAGATTCTTCGGGGAGGGCTTGATAAAGTCCACGAGGCGGGAGCTGTGCTTATTGGAGGTCACAGTGTAGAAGATGATGAAGTAAAGTATGGTCTTTCCGTTACAGGGATAGTCCATCCGAAGAAGGTAATAACCAACGCGGGAGCTATGGTAGGCGATGTTTTGGTCCTCACAAAGCCTCTTGGAATGGGAGTTCTTTCCACTGCTCTCAAGGGAAAAATTATCTCTCAAGATGATATGGTGGAAGCAATAGAGTGGATGGCATCGTTGAATAAGCATGCTGCAGAGGTTATGAAAGACTTTAATGTTCACGCCTGCACCGACGTAACAGGTTTTGGGCTTTTAGGACACCTCCTTGAGATGGCTTTAGCAAGTAAGGTTGCAGTGGAAATAAGGGCTTCCTTCATACCAATTCTTCCAAAAGTTTATGAGCTTGCTTCGATGGGGCTTATACCTGCTGGAGGTCACGCCAATAAAAATTTCTGTTCCCAGAGAGTTATCTTTGATACTGGCCTTGATGAGGTTATGATAGATATCTTGGCGGATCCTCAAACATCAGGGGGACTTCTTGTAAGTCTTCCTTCCAAGGAAGCAAAGGAGTTTGTGGTAAGAGTTAGAAGCAAAGGATTACTCTATGCTTCTATTATTGGAGAGGTTATAGAAAAGGGGGAGGGGAGAATTTACGTCACCTCATAGACTTTCAAAAAGCGCTTCTACCTTGGCAAGGAGTTGTTCGTCGGTGAAGTTTCCAAGCTGTATAGCTTTTGCAGGACAGGCAACCACGCAGGCTCCACATCCCTGGCAAAGGGCAGGGTCTATAACTGCTGATGCCTTTCCTCCTTCCCCAGCTTCCTGAATAGATGGTGCGTCGTAGGGACAAATCCTTACACAGGTAAGACATCTACTGCACTCTTCATGATTGACCCTGGCAATTGAACCACTAACTACCATATACTTCTGGCTAAGGAAAGAGTAGGCTCTTGCGGAAGCTCCCTTAGCCTGGCTTATGCACTCTTCAAGAAACTTAGGACCCTGAGAAAGTCCACACAGGAAGATTCCAGGTGTTGAAGTATCCAAAGGTTTTAGCTTCACATGGGCTTCCGTAAAAAAGCCATCTGGATCAAGACTTAGCTTCAAAAGCTTTGAAAGATGCTTATTGGTATGGGGAGCAACAATGCCTGCACTTAACACCACAAGATTTGCAGGAATTACAAAGTTTTGATTAAGTGTTTTATCGAAGTATCTAATTCTAAATTTGCCTGTTTCAGGAATTTCCTCCACTTCTGGAGGAGAATCAGGGGTATATCTTAGAAAAACTATGCCTTTCCTCCTGGCCTCATAGTAAAGAAGTTCTTTTTTTCCGTAAGTTCTTATGTCTCTGTAGAAGATGGTGACGTTGGCGTCAGGACAAAGCTCTTTGAATTTGATGGCATTTAGTATGGCTAAGGTGCAACATATTTTGCTACAATAGGGATGAGTTTCATTTCTCGAACCAACACATTGAATCATTACAACATGGCGTATAGAATCGAAAGGCAGGGTTGGATTCAAAGAGGCTATTTCTTTTTGAAACTCCCTTTGGGTTATAACCTTTTTATTTACGCCCCAAAGATATTCCGTGCCTTTGTATTCCTCTGCACCGGTTGCCACAATAATAGTGCCTACCCTTATTTGATTTTCAATGGCATCCTTAACTCTTACCTTGATTTTGAAATCTCCAGGACGGCCTTCAAAACCTGTAACTTCAGCATTTAAAAGAACCTTTATGTTGGTAGCCTTACTTACTTCTTCCATAAGACTCTTTACATAGCCCTGAACATCCTTTCCAGAATGGTGAAAATAGGACCATCTTAGAGCATTCCCGCCCAGCGTATCTTCTTTCTCTACCAAAGTTACAGGATATCCTTTCTTTGCAAGCTGAAGAGAAGCAACCATGCCTGAAGGACCACCGCCAATAACGAGGGCAGATTGCTCAATAGGTAACACAAACTCTTCTATAGGTTCTAAAAACCTTGCCTTGGCAACAGCCATCCTGACAAGACTCTTGGCTTTCTCCGTGGCTTTTTTGGAATCAAAGGCATGAACCCAGGAACATTGATCACGAATGTTCGCCATTTCAAAAAGATATTTGTTCACGCCAGCCTGAGTTATTACTTGCCTAAATAATTGTTCATGTGTTCTAGGAGAACAGGAAGCAACAACAATCCTGTTGAGATTATACTGCTCTATAGCCTCTTTTATCTTCTTAGTGCCATCGGGGGCACAACAAAAAACAATGTCTTCTGAATAAACAACCTCTGGAAGGTTTTTAGCATATCTTGAAAGAGCCTTAACATCGACAACACCAGCTATGTTTATACCGCAGTGGCATATAAAAACCCCAATCCTACATTTCTCATCCCTGGCTGGAGTCTTCGGAAGGGGCTTCTTGAGAGATTCTTCATTGGCGGATGGAAGTTTTTTAGCAAGTGCCATAATAGAAGAGGCAGCAGAGTAGGCCTGAACTACTGACTCGGGAATATCCTTAGGGCCTTCTACCGCACCGCATACAAAGACACCATCTATGTTTGTTTTAACCACATCAAAAGGATCAGTTCCTATAAAGCCATATTGATCTTTTTGGAGACCAAGAAAACCAGCAATTTCACCAGAAGGAGTGATCCCAACAGAAAGAACAACTAAATCAAAAATCTCTGAAATGAGCTCATTACTTTCGTTTACATAGTGAATCTCAATCTTTCCACTCTTAGGAATTTCAACAACTCGAGAAATGTTACTCCTTATATACCTTATGCCATATTGGTTTTTTGCTCTATCGTAATATCTGTCAAAGCCTTTTCCCAATGCCCTCATGTCCATAAAGAATATGGTAGCTTCTATTTGGGGATCGTGTTCCTTTGCGACCATTGCTTGCTTTGTAGCATACATACAGCACACAGCAGAACAATACTCCCTGCCGATGGAAACATCTCTTGAACCAACACATTGGATCCAAGCAATTTTTTTGGGGTGGCTTCCATCCTTTGGACATTTTATTTCCCCACCTGTCGGTCCTGAAGCAGAAAGAATTCTTTCAAACTCAATACTCGTTATTATATTGGCATACCTTCCATATCCATATTCAGCTTTCTTTGAAGCATCGAAGGGCACGAAACCGGAAGCAACTATAACTCCAGCTACGTTAAGTTCTAACTCCTCAGGGGACATACCATGTTTTACAGCCCTGGATAGGCAGGCATCCTCGCAAAGATAACATTCTGAGCAAATACCACATTCAAGACATCTGCTTGCTTCCTCTTTAGCTTCTTCCTCGGTAAATCCCTTAACTATTTCATCAAAGGATCTCAGGCGGTCTTCAAGAGGTATCTTGGAAGCTTTAATTCTTCTTTTAGTTGGTTTCAACTTGAAGGGTCTATCAGCAACCTTTATATCTTTAGTTCTGCCTTCTTTTAGATCCTGTCCCTCAAGATACCTTGCAATGGAGATGGCGGCCTCTTTACCTGAGGCTATTGCCAAAATCACAGTAGAAGGACCAAAAACTGCATCACCCCCTGCAAAAATGCCTTTAACGGAAGTTTCATATGTAATGGGATCAACCAAAATGGTGCCATTACGGGAAAGTTCAGGACGAGTCTCTGGGGGCTCTTTAGAAAGCATAGGAAGACTTACCTGTTGACCAATAGCGCTGATCACTGTATCCGCTTCTATCTCAAAGAAGCTTCCCTCAACAGGAATGGGACGCCTTCTTCCACTTTCGTCGGGAGCACCAAGCTCCATTCGAATGCATCTAACAGCCCTTACGTTGCCGTTAGTATCCCCAAGGAGTTCAACACAACCTGTAAGGTATTCGATATTTATACCTTCTTCCAGTGCCTCCTCCAGTTCCTCTTTGGTGACTGGCATTTCCTTCTGGCCTCTTCTATAAAGGACGGTTACTTTCTCAGCTCCGAGCCTTAAGGCAGATCGAGCTACATCAAGAGCTACATTCCCCCCACCTATAACCGCAACTCGTTTACCGACCTTAAGGGGATCTTCCATGCAGATGGCTTTTAGAAAATCTACACCGTGATAGACATTTCTTAGATGCTCACCAGGAATGCCAAGCTCTATAGGCTTACAGGCTCCAACAGCTATGAATATAGCATCGAAGCCATCTCTTTTAAGACCTGAAAGAGTAAAATCCTTCCCCCAAAAAACCTCCGTTTTAAAGGAAACTCCAAGTTTTTTTATGATCTCTATTTCTTTCTCAACAATCCTTTTGTCTAATCTAAAAGAGGGAATTCCATATTGAAGCATGCCACCTGGCTTATCCATAGCTTCAAACACAACTACCTCGTAACCCTCTATGGCCAGATAGTAGGAAGCGGTAAGCCCTGCAGGACCAGAACCGATTATGGCAACCCTTTTATTTTTAGGTGGCTTTTTCTCGGGAATATAGGGGTCTTCTGAAAATAGATCTCTATCTGCCACGAAACGCTTGAGCTCTTCTATGGCAATTGGCTCGTCTTGACCTCCTCTGTAACAAAGGGTTTCGCAAGGGTGAGGACAAATCCTTCCACAAACAGCGGGAAGAGGGTTGTTTCTTTTTATGAGCTTGATAGCCTCCTTATAAAGCCCCTGTCTTATTAAAGCAATAAAGCCTTCAATGCTTATGTTGGCAGGGCAGGCTACCTTGCATGGTGGTTTCCCGGCCTTATCAATGGCATAGGCTGATGGGATTGCCTGAGGAAAATGCTTATAAACGGCTTTTCTATTTCTTAAGCCTCTGTTGAAATAATCAGAAACTTCTATGGGGCAGACGTTTGCACATTGTCCGCAGGCTGTGCAAAGTTTTTCATCTATAAATCTTGGCTCTACAAGAACCTTTAGTCTGAAATTGCCAGCTTCTCCATCCAGGGAAATAACCTTGGCTCTTGTTATGATTTCAATATTGGGATTTGAAGCTACCTCAATAAAACGGGGAGAAATCATGCAGGTTGAACAATCATTGGTGGGGAAGGTTTTGTCAAGCTGAGCCATTATCCCACCAATACTTATATCTTTCTCAATGATATATACTTTGAACCCACTGTTTGCCAATTCAAGACTTGCCTGAATTCCTGCTATACCACCGCCAACAATGGCTACTGCGGGCTTATCAAAAGTAGCTTCCTCCTTTATGGCCATCTGTTCACTCCACCCAACTGGGGTTCGGGGTCAAAGTCTCTTACAAAAGGCCACATTCTTTAAGGGCGGGTATGGGATTGACCAAGTGTCTTGAAAGCCACTCTATTTGTCGCTCTTCACCTAAAGCTAGGTTGATTAACTCGGTAAAGTAAAAAATAGGAATGTAGTAAGGGGTATTGAAGTATTTGGAGATCTGTTCTTGGTAGAGGTCGAGATTGGCATGGCACATTTGACAGGATACAACTATTCCGTTTGCTCCTTCTTCGATAGCTCTATCGTAAAGCTTTTTAACCAGTCTATAGACTAACTCTGGTCTTGCAATGCTATGACTTGCTCCACAACAATCAGTTTTAAAGGGCCAGTCTATAGAGGTAGCGCCCAAAATTTCAACAAGCCTGTCCATTTCTGTGGGGTTTTCATAAGCTTTAGCATCCGTTATCTTAGGTGGTCTGTTTACCATGCACCCGTAGTAGCTAACAAGTTTCAATCCTTCAAGAGGCCTCTTTATCTGGGATTTTATCCTTTCAAGCATTTCTGAAGTTGTAAAATACGCTAGGAGGTCATATATGCGTATCTTCCCCTTAAAAGGATATTTTTCGCTAAGCTCAGGATCTTTTTTTTGCAAAAGATACTTTTCGGCTGTTTTTAAACGATTAAAACAAAGAGCACAGGGAACCACAACATCCCTTCCTTCTTTTTCAGCGAGCACCAAGTTCCTAGCGGGAAGTTCAATGGCTATTTTTTCATCTAAACTGTGGGCAGCCGTTGCACCGCAGCAGATCCAATTTTCAAGCTCTATAAGCTCTACACCCAACCTATTACTTGCCACCTCTAAAGAGTCTCTGTAATCTCTTGCTGTTCCCTCTAGAGAACAGCCAGGATAGAGTGTTACGGTGATAATGTCCTCCATTTATGCCCCCTTAAGATTTGCTCTATTCTAACGGAAGAGATGAAGCTCTCTTTACTTCGGTATTGACGTGTGAAGGTGGAAAAAGCTTCATTCTCTTATTTCTTAGCAGGAAAATTCCAAGTTTTACGTCATTCCAGATAGACCCATCTTCTAGCTTCTTTTTCCATGCCTCTGTCTTTATAAGATAGTCAGTAAGTATCTTGGGTTCATGAACTCTTCCACGTTTAAGGACATCCTCTAGAAAGACTCTTTGAAAGGCGTAGCTGGCATTAGTTTTAAAATCAACAAGCCCTAGCTTGAAAGCCTTTTGCTTAAGGTAATCCATTACACCAGCAATATCTATACCGTTAGGACATCGAGTAGTGCAAGTATTACAAGAAGAACACACCCAAATGGTCTTGCTTTTTAAAGCTTCCTCTTCCTGTCCCAGAATTAAAAGCCTTATAATTTGGTCAGGATAGTAATCCATTGCAAAAGTAAGGGGACATCCATTAGTGCATTTTCTACACTGGAAACAAGAAAGTATTGGATTTCCCGTTTTTTGGTATATTTCTTCTGCAATTTTAAAATTTACTTCTCTGTAGGCTGTTTCATTCTTTGCTTGTAAAGCCTCCATAACCCCTCGGTTCTTCACGCTGACCAAAATTAAAGTTAACCTCTTAGGAAGAACTTTTCAATCAAATAATCCCATTCAACTTGTCTCAAGTTTCCGTAAATATCCTGCGGCCTTTCACCACCTGTAGCAGCAAGAGGCATCTGGTAAAGTTTTTCAACAAGGCTATCTAGTGCGGCCGCTTCTTCTCTAAGCCAAGCCTCTGCCTCAGAACTATCCATCAATTCTTCCGGGGATTTTTTCAAATTAGGGGTAGAATCTACTATAAGAAGCCATCCATATCCATAAGGATCTTCCTTGGCTCTATCAGGATCTATCATTGCTTTATGATTTCTAGCGACAACAATGGCATCGAAAGGAGCATTAAAAGGTGCTACCTTTTCTTCCCTTCTAACAGACCAAGCCTTTTTACCCTTGCTCAATCTGGTTCCTATATCGGGAAGTCTAATTTCATCAAGAAAACCGAGAAGATGCCAAGAGAAATCATCCATTCCTATTCTTATGAATCCGCCATATTCAGGTTTTATCCATATATGACTGCGATTGTAGTATCTATCAGTGGCAAAATAAAAACCGGAAACTAATTTCATTTCTCCCTTTCTAGATGTTCCCCTTAATTTCAACTCTTCAAGCATTTGGTCAAATTCACAGTTCGAACAATCATAGGCATAACTGCAAAGCCTAAAAGGGACTTCACCACTTAACATATGACGGCATTTTTTTAGACTTTTTCCTAGCATCTCCTTGCGCCAACTTTTGGATGAACCCTTCTCCTTTATTGCCACTTGCATTGCCTTATCAAAGGAACAGCTTGTGCAGTCATAACTATTTTGGCATAGCTTAAAGTTGACAACCCCAGCTTTCATCCATATACATTGATTTTCCTGGAGGCCAAAAACTACTTTTTTTCTTTTCTTGGTTTCCTTCATGGCTAACCCTCCAAGGTGATTCATTGTTTAATTCTAGCAATATTTGTTCCATTCTTTTTAAATTCCATAGTGGCTAGATTTTCGCTTTAAGGAGACTTAAAGATTGATGTTTTTTTAATCAAAGTGTATAAAAATTATACAGATATTCCTAGAGAAAGGTGGTTATGGCCAGTAAAAGTTCATTTTCTAGGAAAAAGCCAGAAATTGCTGACAATTCAAAGGGTCCAATGAGGATTGCTATAATTGGTGGGGGAAGAAGATGCAGATCCCTTCTTGAGATGATAGATGCGGAAAGATTTCCCTGGCTTAATGCTGAGATTGTTGGGGTTGCAGATCCGAATGATCAGGCGGTTGGAATTCAGCTAGCGAGGGAGAAAAAAATTTTTACCACCTCAGACCCGGCAGAACTTTACAAAATACCAGATCTTGATCTGGTGATAGATCTTACTGGAAGAGGGGAGTTGCTTAAAGAATCAACAGATAAAAATCACTCCAAAGTAAAAGTTTTGGGGGTTACCATATCAAGACTTTTTAGCGATTTAATTCAGCTTCAAGAAGAAAGGCTTTTTCGGGAAAGACAGCTTGCCCTTATTGAAAGTATAGTTGAGACGATCTTTTCCAGCATTAGAGATAGGGTAATCATAATGCAACCAGATATGAAAGTTATCGATGTAAACAATGCTTTTCTCGAATGGCTTGGAATGAAAAAAGAGGAAGTTATTGGAAAGCCCTGCTATCAGATAACCCATAGGTTTGCAGAGCCCTGTAATAATCATGGCATTCATTGTCCTTTAAGGGAGTGTGTAGAAACGGGAGGCACGGGACATGCCATTCACGAGCACTTAGATAGTGAAAATAATGTAAGATACTGCGAAATAACAACAGTGCCTCTCAAAAATACAAAGGGAAGTGTGGAGGCAGTTCTTGAGATAGTTAGAGACATAACCGATGAGTTGGAAAAGAAGATTGAGCAAAAGACCAGGGCACTTAAAAAAGATCTAGCCCGCCTTATCCATGAAGATAAAATGATAGCTCTGGGAAAGCTTGTAGCCAGTGCTGTTCATGAGATAAATAATCCTCTGTCTGGTATTCATGCCCTCTCAAAGCTTATGAAAAACAGGCTTGAGGAGGGAAAGCCCCTGGATGAAGCTGAAACAAAGCAATTCCTTTATTATCTCCAGCTTATAACGCAGGAATCGGCAAGATGTAGCAATATTGTCAGTAATCTTCTTTCCTTTGCAAGGCAAAAGAAAATAGAGAGAAAGTTTTTTGATATTAATGAGGTAGTAAGCAATGTTATTCTTCTTAGTAAGCACAAGATGGAGCTTCAGAATATAAAAGTTATTGTTGAGCTTGGTGAAAATCTCCCTAAGACCTATGGTGATCCGTCGCAAATACAACAATGCCTTATAAATCTTGTTTTTAATGCTGTTGAGGCGATGCCGGATGGTGGAACTCTTACCATAAAAACTTCCTATGAAGAATCGAGGAGGCAAGTAAGGATAGATGTAATTGACACAGGTGTAGGAATCCCCCAAGAGCTAATGTCTAAAATATTTGAACCCTTCTTTAGCACCAAGGGCAAAGACAAAGGGGTTGGGCTGGGTCTTTCTGTTGTTTACGGCATCATAAAGGAACATCGAGGAAGTATCTATGTTGTAAGCGAACCTGGCAAAGGATCAGATTTTATTGTCAGGCTTCCCTGCACTGAAGATCAGCCCATGTGAGGAGAAAGGAAGTTATGGCAAAGATTCGCATTTTGGTTGTGGATGACGAACTAATAGTGAGAGAGTCCCTAATAGGATGGTTAAAAAAGCATGGCTATGAAGTAGATTCTGCCTCTGGAGGGAATGAAGCTCTTGAGATTCTCAAACAAAGAGATTATGATCTTATCTTCCTTGATATCAAGATGCCTGACCTAAATGGTATAGATGTTCTTAAGAGAATCAAGGAAGATTATCCTCACACTTTGGTTGTAATGATAACCGCCTATGGTTCCGTTGAAACAGCTGTTGAAGCAATGAAGATTGGTGCAAGCGATTATCTTATGAAGCCTTTTGAGCCCGAATATCTGGCTGTTCTCGTAGAAAAGCTCCTTCAGCAAAAAAAGCTCCTGGAAGAGAATATCTTTTTGAAAGAGCAGTATACCAAAAAGATTCGTTATCAAGAGCTAATAGGGGCTGAACCGTGCATGCAAAAACTTTTTGAGATCATAGAGGAAGTTGCTGCTGTTGATTCTCCTGTGCTTATAAGAGGAGAGACGGGAACTGGAAAAGAGCTTGTTGCTAAAGCTATTCACGCAAAGAGTGGAAGGCGCTTTGGTCCTTTTGTTGCTATAAACTGTGGGGCTTTTCCAGAAGGATTGCTTGAAAGCGAACTTTTTGGCTACGAAGTTGGAGCTTTTACAGGGGCTACGAGAACTCGGAAGGGGCGCATCGAAATTGCCGATGGTGGGACTTTGTTTCTAGATGAGATAGGCGAGATCCCTCTCAAGATGCAAGTAGATCTTCTTAGGGTGCTAGAAGAAAAGAGGTTTCAGAGGGTTGGTGGAAGGGAATATATTCCGGTAAATTTTAGATTCATTTCCGCAACTCATAAAGATCTTGAGCAAGAGATAAGGGAAGGGCGCTTTCGAAAGGATTTTTATTTTCGGCTAAATGTCATAGAAATAGAAGTTCCTCCTCTTAGAGAAAGAAAAAAGGATATACCACTTCTTGCAGAACATTTTCTCCATAAGTTTCGCAAGGAAACCAACAAACCCGTCATGGCCATAACAAAGGATGCTATAAGTTTTTTGATGTCCTACGACTGGCCAGGAAATGTAAGAGAACTTGAAAATGCCATAGAAAGAGCGGTAGTGCTTGCAAAGAGTAAAACTCTTACAAAGGAGGATTTTTTATTTCTTACCAAATCAAAGTATGCAAATAGATCCTATGAGCCAAAATCTTTAGAAGAAGTGGAACGTCTTCACATAGAAAGGATTTTGAAAGAATGTGACTGGAACATAAGCAGGGCAGCGAAGGTCTTAAAAATTAACAGAACAACCCTTCACAACAAGATTAAGAAATACAACGTACTTCCTCCCAGAAAGTAGGTAACTGCCGTGGCTTCTTCTGGCATAGGAATTGTTACTTTGGGAAAAGTGGGAAGTTTTATTGCGAAAGTAGTATCTGCTAATATCCAGGGTATTCTTAGAGTTAATGTTGATATCTTCGGTGAAATTGAAATTCCAGAGGAAGCATATATTAGAGAAAGAAGGCAATATGATGCAGGTCTTATATTGAGAACTCTTGAAAAATTTTCATCCAACCATAGATGCATCCTTGGCATAACAAATGTTGACCTTTGTATACCAATCTTTACTTATGTCTTTGGGGAAGCCCAACTAGGAGGAAGAACTGCTGTTGTGTCCATAAGAAGGCTTCAAAAAACGGAGCATGGAGAGTCCATTCCGGAGTCACTTTTTTACGAAAGGGTTGCAAAGGTAGCCCTTCATGAGATTGGCCATGTTTTTTCTCTTTATCACTGTGGAAACGATGAATGCCTTATGAAATTTAGCTCCAAGCTTTCCACCCTTGACACTCTTCCTTTAGCTTTTTGCGATAGGTGTTTTTTTCTGATAAAGAGACTTATTAGAGCTTCTATCAAATAAACGAAAAAATTTGCTATGCCCAAGGTTAAGTTTTATATATCCCAAAAAAGGTTATAAATTGTAGGAGGATGTTGCATGGATTATAGAGCTGTTCCTACGATTTGCCCTTACTGTGGTTGTGGTTGTGGGATTATTCTTGAGGTAATTAATGGAACTGTTAAAAGGACATTGCCTGTAAAAAATCATCCTGTAAATGAAGGAAAACTTTGCATAAAGGGATGGAATGTTCACGAGTTTATCCAGCATCCTTCGAGACTTAAAACTCCAATGATTAGAAAGAATGGAGAACTTAAAGCCTGTTCCTGGGAAGAAGCTTTAGACTTTGTAGCCTCGGAACTTGAAAGAATACGGGATACCTATGGTTCGGATGCTTTAGGCTTTCTTGCGAGTGCAAAGTGCACAAATGAAGATAACTATGTTCTTCAGAAGTTTGCAAGGGCAGTTATAGGAACGAACAATGTAGACCACTGTGCAAGACTTTGACATTCCTCTACCGTAGCAGGTCTTGCTGCGACCTTTGGAAGTGGAGCTATGACCAATACTATTGCTGAATTTGAAGATGCAAAATGTATTTTCATTATTGGCTCTAACACCACCGTTAGCCACCCCTTGGTAGCAACAAGGATATATAAAGCCAAGGCAAAGGGTTCAAAAATAATTGTTTGCGATCCAAGAAGGATTCATACAGCAAAGATAGCAGATATTTACGTTCAGCCTAAGCTTGGAACAGATATAGCTTTGCTAAACGGCATAATGCACATCATTTACAAGGAAGGCTGGTATAATAAAAAATTCATCGAGGAAAGAACTGAAAACTTTGAAAACTTCATAGCCACGATAGAAAAATATGAGCCGAAGTTAGTTTCTGAGATAACCAATGTTTCGGTAGAAGAGATGGTAAAAATTGCTGAGTATTATGCCAAAGGAGAGAGTAGCTCTATTGTTTATTGCATGGGAGTAACACAGCATACAACTGGTGTTGACAATGTTAAAGCCCTTGCAAACCTTGCCATGCTTTGTGGCCACATAGGAAGACCCTCTACTGGGGTTAATCCTCTTAGAGGTCAGAACAATGTGCAAGGCGCCTGCGACATGGGAGGACTTCCGAATGTTTATCCAGGCTATCAGGTAGTGAATGTTCCATCGAATCAAGAAAAATTTGAAAAATTTTGGAATAGTTCTCTTTCTCCAAAGGTTGGTCTTACTGTAACGGAGATGATGGAAGAAATAGGGAAGGGCACTGTAAGAGGGCTTGTCATTATGGGAGAAAATCCAATGGTAAGCGATCCAGACATTAACCATGTAGAAGAGGCCTTGAAGAAATTGGAGCTTTTGGTTGTTATTGATATTTTCATGACGCCTACAGCAAAGCTTGCTCACGTCGTTTTTCCTGGCGTTTCATTTGCTGAAAAGGATGGAACCTTTACGAACACCGAAAGAAGGATTCAAAGAGTAAGGAAGGCTATTGATCCCATAGGTGAGGCAAAGGTGGAGTGGGAGATATTCCAGGAGCTTTCCAATCGCCTTGGCTATCAGATGAATTATACTTCTGCTGAAGAAATTTTTAAAGAAATTGCCTTGGTTACTCCATCTTATGGTGGGGTTTCCTATAAGAGGCTTGATGAGTCTCCTGGTGGTTTGTGCTGGCCCTGTCCAACTGAGGAGCACCCAGGGACACCAATCCTTCATATAGGTCAGTTCGCAAGGGGGAAAGGGCTTTTTAGTTCCGTGGAATACAAAGATCCTGCTGAAAAGCCAGATAAGGACTTTCCACTTTGGTTTACTACAGGAAGAATATATGTCCACTACCACACTGGAACTATGACCAGAATCTCGAGAAGTCTTGTCAATGAGTTTAACGAAGCTTTTGTAGAGATTAATCCATCGGATGCAGCGAAACTTGGTATAGAGGATGGGGATCTGGTTAGAATTTCCAGTAGAAGGGGATTTACGGAGGCGAAGGCTCTGATTACTAAGGACATAAAAGAAGGAACCCTTTTTATGCCTTTTCATTTTGGGGAGGCTGCGGCTAACAGGCTTACTAATAGAGCTTACGATGAGATTGCTAAAATTCCAGAGTTAAAAGTTTGTGCGGTAAGGATTGAAAAAATTAGTCGATAATTTTAAAGGTTGCCACGCTTTTCGGAGGTTTTGGATTTTATAGCAAGTTTTGCAAGTTTATCACATTTTTCATTTTCTGGATGGTTCTTATGGGCTTGAATCCAATGCCAACTTATTTGATGTTTTTTGCTTAGCTCCAGGAGTTTTTGCCAGAGGTCTTGGTTTTTTACTGAGGTTCCAGAGGATGTTTTCCATCCCCTCTGGAGCCACTTTTCAAGCCAAAGAGTTATTCCATCTTTTAGATATCTTGAGTCGGTGTAAATATTTATTTTGCTTGGCTTTTTTATGGTTTTCAGGGCTTCTATAACAGATGTAAGTTCCATACGATTATTGGTGGTGTTGGATTCGTAGCCGTAGATTTCTTTTGTTTTACCACGGGATTTTATTATAGCAGCCCATCCTCCTGGGCCTGGATTTCCTGAGCAGGCGCCATCGGTGTAGATTTCTACTTCTTCCATTTCCATTGCCTTAGCACTGTAGATATTATAAACTTTTCTATTGTTTCTTCCGTAAGTGTGTCCACTTCTAGGAGTTTTTTTACATTTTCACAGGGAATTTCAGCTCTTCCCATTGAAGGGTGCCCACCGGCGGAACCGATTTTACCAAAAACTTCCTTCAAAGTGTTTCCTATATTTATTTTGCCATCGCTTCTTCCAACTATTACCAGGCTGTTATCTACTATACCCGCTACTATGTCAAAGTAAATGTTATGGACTTTTAAGAAGAATTCTGAAAGTATCACCAGGATATCGTGGGAAGGGACTGAACCGACGAAAGCAAAGATTTTGTTTTTGAAAACTTTTTTGTTTTTAATGGCTCTTTCGAAGAACTCAAGATCTTCTAGAGAAAGGTCTGAGATTTCTATTTTTGTAAGGGCGTGTTTATCTACAAAGTGATAAAGGAAGAGAAAGGCTCGTATGTCTTCTTCGGTGGTTTGTCTTTCGAAGTTTCTTGTATCAGTTTTTATACCGTAGGCTAGGGCTGTAGCGAGTTGCTTTGACGGTTTAATTCTAGCAGCTTTTATGTATTCTGTGAGTATAGAAGAGGTTGAGCCATAGCATGGTCTTATATCTACAAACTTTGAGTTTGATGGTTTAGGGCATTCAGATTTATCTGGCAGAGGGTGGTGATCTATGACGACATTGTAGCTTATTCGGGAGAAGATAGAATTATGGTGTGGCTGGGCATCCAGAAGGACGAATTTGTTGTAGTCCTTTGGGTCTATGGTATTTATATCAACCATGGGGATTTTCAGGAGTTTTACCATGACTATGTTATTCCAGCGTTTTATGGGTTTTACGCAGGCTATCGTTATGGATGTTACATATTTTCTTAGAAGCTTTTTTATTGCCAGAGCGGAAGCTATTGCATCTGGGTCTGGATCTATTGTTATAAGGACTTTATCTTGATGGTTGAATTGGTTTCTTAGGTTGGTTAGGAGTTCTTTTTTCTTCATAAAAAATTTGGAGCGGGAAACGGGATTCGAACCCGCGACTTCAACCTTGGCAAGGTTGCACTCTACCGCTGAGTTATTCCCGCTCACCGATTTATTTTATAATTTAAGACTTTGGTTTAGTCAAGGGGTTTTTGAGGGCTATTTAAAAATCCGATAATGGATATTATGTAAACTTTATAAATCATCTTTATCAATCGCCACTTTTGAGCTATACAAAACCACCAACTTAAGGAGGTCAAAGTTGCAAAGCAAATGGATCAAAATCTCAATACCTTGCCAAAACAACCAAGACATAGAAGAATTCTCCTATCTTGTTGCATCAACAATAGAAAAACCCGTCATTGAAAACGAAAATTCCATCGAAATCTTCGTTGAAGAATCAGAATACCAAAATATCTTAGAAAAAATAAAACCCCTAGGCATCAATCCTTCTTCTGAAGAAATCTTTTCCTACGACGAAAAAGACTGGGTCGAAGAATGGAAAAAAAGCATAAAGCCGATTCTTATAGGTAACCTATTCATAAAACCCTCCTGGAGAAACGAAGAGGATCCTTCAAAAGTAACTATCACCATTGATCCAGGAATGGCTTTCGGAACGGGTCATCATGAGTCAACAAGACTATGTCTAGAATGGATTGATAGATTTTCATCGAGCCATAAAGACCATCTCTTTAAGCTATCCTTCCTTGATGTGGGGACAGGATCTGGTATACTTGCTATAGCCTCTGCTAAAATGGGCTTCAAAGAAATAGTAGCTATAGACATAGATGAAGAAGCCCTTAATGTAGCTAGAAAAAATGCCACGGAAAATGGCATATCCTCCATAACTTTCCTTTATGGCACCCCCCAGCTGTTAAATAGCTCTTTCGATATCGTTATGGCTAATATCCAAGCAAATGTAATAGTTGACATGGCAGATGAGCTAATAAGGACTACGAAACCCTTTGGCAGGCTTGTTCTAAGTGGCATCCTCTATAACCAGTCTGCCTACGTTAAAAGGGTCTTTATCGAAAAAGGCCTTACCTTATTAGGTATATCAATGCTTGGAGAGTGGATTATGCTGGATTTTAAAAAGATTATGGTCTAAAAAAATGGTCGGGACGACTGGATTTGAACCAGCGACTTCTGCGTCCCGAACGCAGCGCTCTACCAAGCTGAGCCACGTCCCGACTCTTTTTTAAATATCACAGTTTTTTAACCTCTGTCCAGATCTTAAAAGAGGGAACGGTAGTGTATAACTGGGTTGAAATAGATTTAAAGGCACTGGAAAAAAATTACTTGCTTATAAAGGCCAGGCTTTCCCCTGGAACATCCATAGCACCTGTTATAAAAAACGATGCTTATGGTCACGGGCTTATTCCTGTTGCTAAAACCCTTGTCAGGTTATCACCGGAAGCCTTTGCTGTAAGCAAATTCCACGAAGCCATCGCTCTTAGAAAGGAGAACATCTCCATTCCTATAATTGTGCTCTCTGGTTTAGAAACAGAAGAAGAATACTTGGAGGCAAAAAATCTTAAGATAGAGCCAGTGATATATGAATTTACCCAGCTAGAAAAATGTAAAAAAGTTGCACGGAGGATTGGTCTCCCCTTCCCTATCCACCTTAAGATAGATACAGGAATGGGAAGGCTTGGCTTTCCTGAAAAGGAGCTAGAAAAACTTATAAAATTTCTTAAAAGCTCTAAGGAGCTAGCTCTTAAGGGGGTTATGTCCCATTTTGCCGATGCTGACGATAAAACCTCCGACTATCCCCTACTTCAAATTGAAAAATTCAAAAGTTTTGTAACTAAATTGAAAGCCACAACAGGCATAATTCCTTCTAAACTTCACATGGCAAACAGTGCAGCAACCATAAGGTTTCCTCAAGCTCACTTTGATATGGTAAGGCCTGGGATATTGCTCTATGGGCCTTGTAGTTTTGCTAAAGACAACTTTGAACCGGTAATGTCTTTTAAAGCTCGTATAATACAAGTAAAAGAGGTGCCCCCGAATACCTTTATAGGTTACGGAAGAAGTTTTGTCACAAAGGAATCCATGAAGATTGCCACCATTTCCGCAGGATATGGCGATGGATATCCTCGCCATCTTTCCAATAAAGGGGAAGTCCTTATAAGAAATAGAAGATGCAAAATTGTGGGAAGGGTTTCGATGAACCTTATAACCGTTGATGTCTCCCCTATCAAAGACATCCAGGTTGATGATGAAGTAGTTTTAATGGGAGTCCAAGGCTCAGAAATAATTACAGCAGAAGATATTGCTGAAGCTATTGGAACCATAAACTATGAAATATACTGTCGAATTGGTGCAAACCCAATGAGACGCTACATCAATATGCCGGAGGAATAAGGTTATGGAGCTCATAAGAGAAAAGCTTTCTTCAATGCTAAAAAAGGCTATCCTTGGCACTTCCAACATAGAAGACTTTGAGCCTGAAATAGAAATTCCCGCTATCCCAGAACATGGAGATTATGCAACAAATTGTGCCATGGTGCTTGCTAAAAGACTTAAAAAGAATCCCAGAGAAATTGCATCTATCCTTCTGGAAGCTCTTTATCCCGATACAGCATCATTTGTTGAAAATATAGAAGTAGCAGGACCTGGCTTTATAAACTTCTTTATGAAAAAAGAAGCCTTTCATGAAATGCTTCTTTTTATAGGAAGGCACATCGAGAACTTTGGCACCCTAGACATAGGCAAGGGAAAGCTAGTTCAAGTTGAATTCGTAAGTGCCAATCCCACAGGCCCTCTCCACATAGGCCATGGAAGAGGTGCCACCATTGGGGATTCTATTGCAAGGATTTTGAAGTCTTGCGGTTTCAAGGTTCACAGAGAGTATTATATAAACGACGTTGGCAAACAGATGGAAATTCTCGGAAGAAGCCTCTATCTCAGATACTTGGAGCTTTTTGGAAAAGAGATTGATTTCCCAGAAGATCACTACAGAGGCGATTACATGAAGGATCTTGCCAGGGAACTTTACGAAGACGTAAAGGATGGGCTTGTTAACATGCCCGAAGAAGAAGCCATTGAAAAGTGCTCAAAGTTTGCGGGTGAAAAAATCCTGGAAGGCATCAAGAAAGACCTCAGTGATTTTAGAGTCTTCTATGATGAGTGGTTTAGCGAAAGCAAACTCCACGAAAATGGAACCGTAGATGAAGCTATAGCGTATCTAAAAGAAAAAGGTTACATCTACGAAAAAGATGGAGCTCTCTGGTTCAAAAGTTCTCTCTGGGGTGATGAGAAAGATAGAGTAGTTGTAAGAAGTAACGGAGCTAAAACCTATTTCGCTGCAGATATTGCCTACCATTGGAATAAGATTAAAAGAAACTTCGAGCTTATAATTGATGTCTGGGGAGCAGACCATCACGGCTATGTTCCAAGAATGAAAGCAGTTATGGAAGCCCTTGGATACAACTCTGAAAGGTTAAAAATTATACTGGTTCAGCTTGTAAATCTTGTGAGATCTGGTCAACCTGTTGCTATGTCAACCAGAGCTGGTGAGTTTGTAACTCTAAGGGAAGTCATGGATGAGGTTGGTGTTGATGCTGCCCGCTACATATTTCTTACTAGAAGATCCGATAGTCATCTTGATTTTGACCTAGATCTAGCAAAGGCTCAAAGTAGCGAAAACCCCGTCTATTATGTTCAGTATGCCCATGCCAGGATAAGTAGCATCTTTGAAGTAGCTAAAGAGAAAAATATTTTTCTAAAAGAAGACGTGGCTGAAAATAATCTGACAAGGCTTGTTGAGCCTCAAGAAATTGAAATAATTAAGCACCTTGGAGAGTTCAGAGAGGTAGTAAAAAACAGTGCTTTACTTTTAGAGCCCCATCGGATCCCCTACTATCTTCATAATCTTGCTTCCCTCTTTCACAACTACTACAATCATCACCGAGTTCTTACTGATGATCCAGTTCTTACCCAGGCAAGATTATATCTAGCAAAGGTAACTCAGCAGGTCATAAAGAGAGCCCTTGATTTAATAGGACTTTCAGCGCCGGACAAGATGTAATGGAGTATTTTAACCATAGAAACAATAGAAACCTAAAATCAAATGGAAAGGTTCGAAAGAAAAGGAAGGTTATCATTGAACTAACCATATTCCAGTTTTTTGGGCTTTTAGTTGCTCTCTTTTTAGGCTTCCTTTGGATGTTCGCTGTTGGCTTGACAATTGGAAGAAATTTTCCACAGGATGAAGGTAAATTTTCTCTTATGCAGAAAATAGTAATTGCTATGGGTTATAAGCCAAAAGAGGCAAAAGAAAAGGAAAAATCGGAACCTCCAAAGCCTAGGGAAATTCAGGCATCTCTTAATTACCATCAGGAACTTACAAAGCCCTTCATACCTAACCAGCCGACTCAGAAAGTAACCTCCTCATCCAAACAAAAGCTCTCCTCTCTACTACCACCTCCTCCTCCAAGTCAACCTTCCATTGTATCTACCGGAGCTGAAAGGGAATCTCAACCAACCACAGTTACTCCACCTTCCAGCGAGGAGAAATACACTGTGTTGGTTGCTTCCTTTAAAAACCTTGAAAATGCCAGCAAAATGGAGCAAATGCTTAAGTCAAAGGGTTATATCGTTAATGTGGAAGAAACAAAGGTTAATAACGAAACGTGGTATAGAATAACCGTTGGAAACTTTGATAGTCGAGAGGTTGCCATGAAGTTCATGGCAATGTTTAATGAAAAGGAAAGACTTAAAGGGGTGCTTATAAGGAAATAACTTAAAAAAAGAAGGGGTCTTCCATGGCAAATATTTTGATAACTGGAGGTCTTGGATTTGTTGGAACTCAGGCGAGTTATTATTTTCTTGAAAGAGGCCATTCTGTTACCTTGGTTGACCATTATCCATCACCAAGGTCTTACACACCTAAAAAGGCAGTTTATGTCTTTGGCGACACAACTCAAAAAGGAAAATGGCAGGAGGTTGTTTCCAGGCAAGATATAATTATTAATCTAGCGGGAGCTTCCATTTTTCAAAGGTGGAATGAAAGCGTCAAAAAAAAGATTTACGAAACAAGAATAAAGACAACTGAAAATGTTGTAGAGGCAATCGGAGAAGGTGCAATTCTTATAAACGCCTCTGCTATAGGTTACTATGGTGATGGTGAAGAAAGGATCCTTACAGAGAACGATCCTGCAGGCAGTGACTTTCTCGCAACAGTTTGTATTGACTGGGAGAAATCCGCCTGGAAGGCAGAGTCAAAAGGTGCAAGAGTCGTAATAACCAGGTTTGGCATTATTCTTGGGAAAGGTGGTGCCCTTGAGCAGATGGTTAAAAACTTCAAAATGGGCATAGGAGGTCCCTTGGGAAGTGGCAATCAATGGTTTTCTTGGATTCACATAGTTGATCTTCTTCGAGCTATGGATTTTTGCATCGCCAATTCTTCTATAAGAGGTTCCTTGAACTTAACCTCACCAAATCCCGTAAGAAACAAAGAACTTGCAAAAGCCATAGGTGAAGTGCTTCGTAAGCCATCCTTTTTTAAGACTCCAGCCTTTATACTTAAACTTGTCCTGGGGGAATTTAGTTCAGCCCTTCTTTCCAGCCAGAGGGTAAAGCCTGAAAGACTTCTTAAGTATGGCTTTGAATTTAAGTATCCCCATATAAAGGATGCAATAGCATCAATAATCTTATAAAAAGGAGATAGACCGATGCAAGGAAACACCTTAAAATTTATTTTGGATTCACTAACCTTTACTGCCTTAACATCTACTGCTGCTACAGGGTGTTTGCTGGGCTTTTTTATTCCGGCAGGTGAAAGAGTTCCTTCCCAGGAAAAATACTTTTTAGGACTTCACAGACACACCTGGGGAGATATCCATCTTGTAATGGCTATAATATTTCTTATCTTGTTGGGTTTTCACCTCTACCTTAACTGGTCTTGGATAGTGGGACAGGCAAAACATCACTTTGGGGAAAGGTGGAAGCAATTTCTCTATGTTTTGTGCGGTCTTTGGATTCTAGTTCTTATACTAGCGAGGGCATTTGCTAAATAGCTCAAAGGGAAAAACTCTATGAAAGGGGGAATACCCCTTTATTATCTTTTAAAAACCTTGGTGGAGATGACGGGATTCGAACCCGTGGCCTTAGCCTTGCGAAGGCTACGCTCTCCCACCTGAGCTACATCCCCTACCCCTCTTTCAAACTTATACAATAAGCTGTTATAATGTCAACTTATAATGGTGGAAACAAAGCCTGAGGCTTTCCTATATTAGGGTCGACATATACAATAACCTTCGTCTCATAAACTTTCTCTAAGATATCTTCATTAAAAACTTCATAAACATTTCCTTCCGCTACTTTGGTTCCATCCTTTAGAAATATCAATCTGTCGCAAAATAGGGAGGCTACATTTAAATCGTGGATAGCTACCAAAATGGTGCACCCTTCCCTTGAACACAATCCTTTCAAAATAGAAAAGGTCTTGATTGTCCATTTTATGTCCATATTTGAGGTTGGTTCATCGAGAAGTAAAAGGGGAGCCTTCTGAGCTAAAACCCTTGCAAGAAGAACCCTTTGTCTTTCCCCTCCGCTTACCTCGAAGATAGATCTTTCCGCAAGATGAAGGGTTTCTGTAAGTTCCATCGCCCATTTCACTATACGGAAATCCTCTTCAGTGTATGATCTAAACTTCCTCTTCCAGGGATAACGACCCATCCAAACTATGTCCTCACAGGTGAAAGGGAAAAAGAAGGACATTTGTTGATGAATAGCCCCTATATACTGAGCCCTTTTCTTGTGAAAATAATCTTCTAGGGGTTTTCCAAAAAGATTTATATTTCCCCGGTAGCGTCTTAAAAAACCTGAGGCGGTAAGAAGAAGGGTGCTTTTTCCTGAACCGTTAGGTCCTAAAAGACCTGTCATGGTGCCCTTAAAGAGCCTTAGAGATACATCCTTTATAACATCCAGACCTCTATAGCCTGAGGTTACACTAACAAGTTCTAAGACATGATCTTCAGGGTTTTTCGTCTTGAAATCAGGATCACGCAAAAGAAAGGTCCTCCAATTAGGGCAGTCACAACGCCCACAGGAAGCTCCTGTCCCTCCTTAAGAATAGCCCTTGCTACAGTGTCTGCCCCGAGTAAAAGAATAGCCCCAACGAAGAGACTATAAAATAAAAGCATTCCGTGCTTTGGACCCGTTATATATCGAACAAGATGGGGCACAACAAGCCCCACAAAACCGATAATGCCGGTAATAGAGACAGAAGCTGCTGTAAGGAGAGAGGCAGTAAGAAGAAGTATAATTCTAATTCTTGCCACCGGAACCCCAAGATGCTGAGCCTGAATATCGCCAAGGGATAGTATATCCAGCTCATTAGAGTAGTAAAATAGTATAAAGCCACATAGGAAAAAATATGGAAGCACAAGCAAAACGTGTTTCCAGCTCTTTCCGGAAAGACTTCCCATTATCCAGAAAACTATGGATGAAATTGATTCCTCATGAAGGCTTTTTAGAAGGCTTATGAGAGCAGAAAGAAAGGTTGATACAATAATGCCTCCAAGTATAAGGGTTGCAGGATGGGGTTTTCCCTCAAAATGGCCAATAACATAAACCATACAGAGAGCCATAATAGAACCACTGAAAGCTGATAAAGGAAGAAGCCCTATTCCATAGATATTCGAGTATCCAAAGCCAAAAAGAATGGCTATGGAGGCTCCGAAGGCAGCTCCCGTTGAAACCCCAAGTGTATAAGGATCTGCCAGGGGATTAAGGAGAACTCCCTGGTAAACAACCCCTGCCATTGCAAGAGAAGCCCCTACCACCAGGGCAAGAACAATGCGAGAGAGCCTGAGGTTCAGGATAACTATATTAGGATCTTCTGGCTTGAATCCTCCATTAAAGAATTCCGTAATATAAGGAAAAATGGAAATATTTACAGGTCCAGTCTTTAACGAAACTACAGAAAATACCACAAGAACTCCTAGTATGATAAAAAAAAGAAAAGGATGGTTAAAAAAGTTTTTCATCATGCTAGCTTCGTTTTGCAAGCTCCAAAAGAGCATGAAAGATGGACACCGCTACAGCACTTCCCCCTTTTCTTCCCTTCACTGTTATGGACGGCAGATCTTCTATGTTAAAAAGATATTCCTTTGACTCCTCTGCCTGGACAAAACCAACGGGAACGCCTACTACTACGGAGGGTTTTGCAATACCTTCGTTGAATAAAGCTATCACTTCCAGAAGAGCTGTAGGGGCATTGCCAATGAGAATAATCGAATCATTCAGTTCACTGGCAACATATCTAAAGGCGGCAGCCGATCTAGTAATGTTAAGCCTTTCTGCCATTTCCTTAGCCTCAGGAAGGCTTACGGGTACCCTTACTTCGTTGTTAAACCATGAAAGCTTCCATGGTGACAAGCCAGAAGCTATCATTCTGGTATCAACAAAAACAGGTGATGACCTTTTTATGGCTTCTATAGCTTTTTCTATAGCCAAGGGGTGAAATCTTATAAGTTTTGCAAACTCGAAATCCCCGGTGGCGTGGATAACCCTTCTTACTACAGGCCATTGATACTTATCGAAGTTATGTTCCCCTATTTCTTCATCTATGATTTTGAAACTTTCTTCCTCAATGGCCGCTCCTTTGGAAACTATTTCTCTATCAAGCTCCACCCTTCTTTCTCCTTATCAGAAATATTGCAAAGACAGCCGATTCCATGTATCGTTATCTGGGTATAACTTTAGGAACAACAAGTCAATAAGAGGAAGAGCATGATACAAAAAATAAGGGGGAAAATAAGGTTTTTTGTATTTTTGGCTGCAGTGCTCGGGATAGCCTATGTGGGTTTCCAGTTTCTTTTTATGGATTTTGTTGTTGATATGTGGTGGTTTGAATCCCTTGGGTATCTTACATACTTTTTCCAGAAAGCAACCTATAAATACTTGATCCTTGCAAGTTCGACGTTGGTATTTTTTGTAATCTTCTTTCTAAATTTCTGGATAGCTTCTAAGCTTTTAACAAAGCCTTCAGAAGGGATTACCGATTCTGGAAAAGCCATAAACAGATTAATTTACAACTTCAGGTATGTCTCATTAAGGATATACACTCCCCTAGCCTTTTTACTGGCTATAATTCTGGCCTATCCGCTTTATGAAAGGTGGGAAGAAGCTCTTTTATTTTTTTTCTCCCCTGATTCAGGCATAAAGGATCCTCACTTTTCAAAAGACATAAGCTTTTATCTTTTCTCCCTTCCAATCTACCGTCTTATTGAAAAAAGACTTGTTATTAGCTTTCTGATACTTACAGCTGCAACCTTTATACTCTATCTTTTAGAAATTCGGTTTATTAGAAGAACAATGAATGTCATCTCTTTCCCAAGGCCTATAAGGATACACCTTAGCCTTCTTCTTTTTGGACTTGTGCTCCTTGCCATATGGCACCTTATGCTAATGCGATATGAACTGGTTTATGTTGATACTCATAAGATCTTCTATGGTCCAGGTTTTGTGGAAATGAATGTCAAACTGCCTCTTATATGGCTTACCGCTTTGTCTTTAGTTGGAACAGGCCTTACCCTTGTGGTTTTCTTTAATCAGGGTAAGAAGTGGAAACCCTTTGTGCTTTTCCTTGTTCTTTCAATTACTTTCTATGGCTTACTTCATACCAACTTTATAAGTGACAAGGTAGAAAAATATATAGTCCGTCCAAATGAACTATCGAAGGAACTCAAATATATTAGCCGTTCCATCAAATCAACCCTTCAAGCTTACAATCTGGAAAACGCAACAGTAAAAGAATATATACCCGCCAAATCTAACATTTTAGAAAGGGCTGAGGAACTTAAAGATCTTATAAGAAATATCCCCGTATGGGATCATGAGCTCCTTCTTGATGTTTACAAACAACTTCAGGGCCTTAGACCTTATTATGACTTTCTCGGAGTAGATGTAGATCGATATAACATCAAGGGACAATACCAGCAAGTATTTGTATCTGCAAGGGAACTTTCCGTTGATAAACTTCCAGAGAATGCCAAAAATTGGGTGAATCTTCATATGAAATACACCCATGGTCACGGAGTTGTAATGACTCCAGCCATTCAGGGAGGAGAAGAGCCAATTACCTGGTTTCTAAAGGATCTTCCAGTCCATTCCCATTACGATATAACTCTTAAACAGCCAGCAATTTATTATGGTCAGGCAAATTACACTTATGCGATAGTGCCTAACAAGCTTGGAGAGGTTGGATATCCTCAGGGAGAAGATACTTATTCCGAAAATTATGAGGGGAAAGGGGGTATTCCTTTATCAATTCTTAGAAAAGCCATCTTTTCCATCTATCTAAAAGAAAAGAATATCTTCTTCACCACCAACACTACTAGGAATTCTAAGCTTCTTTTTAGGCGAAATATTACCGAGATGATAAAAAGGATAACACCATTTCTTGTTCTCGACAAAGATCCCTACGTAGTGGTAACAAAAGAAAAAATATACTGGATCCAAGACGCTTATACTGTATCGGATCGTTATCCGGGGGCTGAGCCTTTCGACAATAAATTCAACTATATCAGAAATAGCGTAAAGATAGTTATAGATGCCTACGACGGACTTATAAACTATTACATTTCAGATCCCGCCGATCCCATAATTGGCGCATACAGAAGGGCTTACCCCTGGCTTTTCAAACCCATCTCAGCAATGGACGAAGAACTGAAGGCCCACATCAGGTATCCAAAAGACATATTTGAGATTCAAATGGCAATCTTTGCCAAATATCATCAAGTCAATCCAGAAAACTTCTATAAGCAAGAAGACACATGGTTGTTTGCCAGAGTTTTTAGGGAAGGAAAAGAAAAAACCATATCGCCCTACTACCTTACTTTAAATATTTTCAATCCCAAAACACCCGAGTTTTTCCTCATTCAGCCTTTCAGTCCGAAGGGATTGGACATCCTTAGAGCTATTGCTACAGTTGGCTGTGATGGTGAAAACTATGGAAAAATCACTGTTTTAACTTTCCCGAAGGAAACCCAGGTTTATGGCCCATCCCAGGTAGAGGCAATGATAGACCAAGATACCTACATTTCTCAGCAATTTACTCTATGGAATCAAATAGGCTCATCGGTAGAAAGGGGGAATATAACCATTTTACCCTATGGAGGATCAGTAATTTACATTCAGCCCGTCTATCTTAAGGCTACGGGAGGCTTGAAAATCCCAGAGCTAAAAAGACTAATCGTCTCTTATGAGGACATAGTTGTTATGGATGTATCTCTTGAGGCAGCTATTGATAAACTCATCGAGAATCTAGAACAAAGAGAAAAGATGTATAGAGAGAGGCTAAAAAAATTCTCGGGAGAAGAATAGGCTCACAGAGTGCTTGGTTCTGAATAGTTCCGTTTTCTGGAAGATGCTATCTTATCAAGGACTTTTTCGTAATAATACTGACCTTCTTCCAGAAGGGGAGATACTCGCCTCATCATGTTTAGTTTCATAACAAGATAGTTAAGCTTTTTTATCTGACGATATTTCTCTTGCGTATCCTTTATTCCTGAAAGAAGTTCCTCGGTGGTTTTTATTTCCTTTTTAAGTTCCATTTCCAAGGGAAGACACCCAGCATTTTTAAGGATCTTATGGGCTATTCTAAGCTCCGGAGGAATGTGGCTATCATCTTCCAATTCAATTGGTTTTCCCTTGCAGGAAAGATTGTCAAATTCCCCTCTTTCCATTGCTTCTCTTATTCTTTCTTCCGCAATTTTTTGAAAAATGCTAAAAAAGTTACTCATTGCCAGGTTCCTCTTAAAAAAAATGGAATGTAAGGAGAGCAACTTATGCATAACATATTGGCCTTATTTTCGCAACCTGATGATTTGGCTCTAGAAGAAATAATAATTGTAGGGGCTGGGAAATTTGGTGTTAAGGCTTACGAAAAACTTAGCAAAAAATATTCCCAAGCCAGAATTACAATTGTAGACAATAACGCCGGGGCTTTGCAAAAAATTCAAGTTTCTAGGAACATTACATTTGTAGAAGATGATGCCTTAGGTTTTCTTACTAAAAACCTAGAAATTTTTTCTAATGCATGGCTTGTTCCAGCCATTCCCTTGCATGTAGCTTGTGAGTGTATTGTAAGAAGACTTAAATATAAGTCTTATAAAGTTACTCCAGAGGCACTCCCTCCAGAATTTAAGTCAAAGCTTCCTAATGTTTTTATCCAGGAAGGAAGAGATGATCTTGTATTTACAAGCTTTGCCAACTTTATATGTCCCGACAACTGTCCCGAACCTAGCGAAAAGTGCACTTACACAGGTGAGCCCAGAAAGGGAAATCTCTATGAAGTCATAGCTAATCTCTTGGCTAGCTTTTCTTTAAGTGGCGTTGTAATAAGAAGTTTTCAACTTAGCCCCGGTATAGGTGGCTACCCCTTAAGAAACATTATTGAAGCAATAAGCTTTGTAGAGGGTCTCGATAAAGCTATAGTAGCCACCGCCTGTAAATGCCACGGGGTAATTAATGCCTTTTGTATAAAAAAGTAGCGAGCGTAGAAAGCCCGCTACTATGAACTACAGTTCGTATTCTCCTTCTATGGTAAGGATATACTCCCTATCCCTTTCTCCAGCGACAACGGTAAAATTGCCACTTCCTTGGATGTTTGCAAGTTTTCCAAGACCTTTGTAGATCTTCCAGGTGCCTTTCGTGACACCCTCTTTGGCATCTCTATGGCCTTCAAATTTACTGTATATGGCACCATCTTCAAAGGTTGTTATTGCATATCCCATCATTTGACCATTTCCACGGATACGGTCATGGAAAGTTACTGAACGCCTTGATACGAATTTTCCCGCAATGCCTACTTCATACTCAATCGGCTCTCCTTCCATTTCAACAAGCATGAGGGTGTGGTCAAATTCATCGTGAACATAAAGCATCTCCCTTCTGGTAACCATCAGTCTATACTTGGCTTTTCTTTGCTTCTTCATGGGATAACCTCCTTAATCCTTCTTCAATGGCCGAATGAAAAAAATATCACAATTAGCTAAATTATAACCTCTCATTTAAAATTATCAAACCTTATTTTAACACAAATAAGTGCAAAAAATTACGCAATTACTCAGGATCTCAAAGCAAGGTTTCATCCTCCAGATGATTCTTTTTTTATTCAACAGCCTGGTTCTCCTGGATGGCCACAGCAACTTTGTCTTTTTATCAACTTAATGAGGTTGTTCTTAATAAAAAGCCTGATCTTTTCTGCGGTTGGTAGGGGAGTTAAAAGGTTTGCAAAAAAATCCCCCATTGTGGGCTTATTTTTTTCATTTTCTCCCATAGCTTTCTTACTCCTTCCTTTACCGTCGTCAAAATAGGGATATCATCTTGCTAAGTTGCACCTAATGGTATAATCTTTTTGGGCGAAAAAATTTTTCATTTTCCTCTATCAATCACATTCGAAAGAGGTAAAGATGGGAATACTTATTAAGCATATTTCCGAAGCATGGGAGCCTAGTGATGGAGCTAGATATTTAGTCTGCAGTAAAATACCATCCTCTTACGAAAAGTTAGAACTTTTCTTGAGTGGTTGGATCAAAGAACTGTCACCTGGAAGTTATTTCGAGGATTTTCTAAAAGAAATAACAGAAGAAAGCTGGAAAACCTTTAGAAGACTCTATTATGCGGATTTAATAAGCCCAGAAAAGGAGCCATTCTTAAGTTTTCTTACAAAGAAGGCTAAAGAAGAAAATATAACTATACTCTTTGTAGAACCTGACAAGACCAAAAACCATGCTGTGGTTCTGAAAACTCTTCTGGAGTTACGAATGAAGATTGAAGAGGAAGATTAGGAAGCTAAAGGAGTTTCGATTCAAGACTAGGTGGTATGTTAAGCCTTCTTTACTATAGTAAGGATATATCCATTTTCACCTGGCTCTATAGAATCTACATCCCATCCAACTGTTCTTACCATTTTAGATATGTTTTCTTTACACCTATTAGTGTCCACTATGAACTTTAGTCGATCTGTTTTACAAACCTTTATTTTTCCAAGGGCAATTATTACGGGCTTAGGGCAGGAAAGGCCTCTTACATCTATCAACTTTTCCATTGAAAACCTCCAAGAATACTAGAAGAAGATCGTAATCAACCCGTTATAACCCACGTAAGTCTTGCTGCAAAAAAGAGTGGTTAAACTGATATAATTTCACCTCATTTATTGCTTTTTAACACTGAAAAGTCAAACGAAAATTTTTTAAAATTTGACTTGCTAAATCTTGGTAACTATCTTTCCCTAGAAAACGACATATAAAAGAAAAAAAGGTGCGTTTAAATGGGAGGATTGTTTAAAATAGCTATAAAGCTTTTAGTAGGCGACAAGGCTAAATTTTACACCCTTATTATGGGGGTAGGTTTTGCGGTCTTTCTAATACTTCAGATGACCTCTCTTTTTATAGGCATCCTTACGAGGAGCACGGCCAGTGTTCTTAACATAGGAGCTCAAATCTGGATTATGGATCCAACAGTTGAATCGGATAGAACGGTAGTCCCCCTTCCAGATTATGTTCTTAACGCTGTAAGAACCATAAAGGGTGTTGAATATGCTTTTCCTATTTATCAAGGTAGCGGCCTCGTTAGATTAGAAAATGGAACCTATCAACATGTAAACATAGTAGGTCTTGACGATAACAGCCTTTTTGGTCGTCCCCAAATGATTGAGGGAAATCTTTACGATATTTACAGTGAAGATGCCTTTGTTGTGATAAAAGATGCAGAATACAGAAAGCTAGGAAGACCAAAAATTGGAACAACCTTTGAAATAAACGACCACAGAGGAATTATTGTTGGTATTGCAAAAACTGCAATGCCTGGCCTCTTCGGAAGCCCTACTCTTTATACGACCTACACGAGGGCTATCCAGTATCTTCCGACCACAAGATTCACCATCTCCTATATACTGGCTAAAGCAAAAGACAGATCTTATATACCGATCATTAAGGAAGAGGTCTCTAAGATGGGATATAAAGCCTTGCTGGAAGAGGAATTCGTAGAAAAGATAAAAAATTTTTACCTCTACAAAACGGGAATGGGAATTAACATTATGATGATGACCTTCATAAGTTTTCTTGTTGGAATCTCTATAGCAGGGCAAACCTTTTACGCTTTTGTCTTAGAAAATCTTGAAAAGTTTGGAGCTTTAAAAGCTATTGGAGCTACAAATTCGGAACTTACTAGAGCAATTATTTATCAGGCGAGCTTTGTAAGCTTCATAGGTTTTGGTATTGGATGCCTCATATGTTCTCTATGGATAGCCTCAGCAAAAATGAGAATTCCAAATTACGCAGCCATAATAACCCATAAAAATCTTTTCATAACCTTTGTAGCTGTCCTTATCATAACAGCTTTTTCAAGCTACATTGGCATAAGAAAGGTTCTGAAAATAGAACCTTATGATGTCTTTAGGGGATAAATATGGAATATATCATCAAAGCTCACCGTCTAACCAAAGCCTTTGGTGTTGAAGGAGCTAAAACCCTTGCTTTAAAGGATGTCTGCCTTGGCGTTCGCTATGGCGAGATGCTTTATATAGTTGGACCATCCGGCTCTGGTAAAACAACCCTTCTTAGCGTTATCTCGGGAATACTAAGACCTGATGCTGGCTGGGTTAAAGTAAAGGGAGAGAATATCTGGAGCATGAAGCCCGATGATCTTGCTCGTTTTAGACTAAACAATATTGGTTTTGTCTTCCAGGATTATCATCTTTTTCCAAAGCTTACGACTCTAGAAAATGTAGCAATTCCACTTATACTTAAAAAACTACCATGGAAAGAATGTGAAGAAAAAGCCTCTGAATACCTTAAGATTGTAGGTATCCAGGACAAAGCCTATCTTCCCCCATACAAGCTAAGCGGAGGAGAAAAACAAAGGGTAGCCATCGCAAGGGCTATTGTTTCTCAACCTGATATATTAATCTTTGACGAGCCAACAGCTTCCCTAGATGGGGATACAGGAAGGGCAATTATATCCTTCGTAAGAAAAAAAATCCTTACAAAAAACAGAGCCATCATTATTGTTACCCATGATAGTAGAATCTTTGAATTTGCCGATAGAATCCTTCATATGGAAGACGGAAGAATAAAAGAAACAGAGGTTAACAACAATGAAAACTAAACTTTTGGTTGCTCTAGCAGTCATTGGGGTCATTTCAAGTATTGTAAGTGTTGTAGTATATACCAAGAAACCTAAATCCAATCCACCTCTTAAGGTTTCGTACAACCCCTACGAAAAAGGCATATACGCAACGGGCATCATTGAGAGTTATCAGTCTCACGGTGCCAATATAGCCATTGTGCCTGAAGTATCAGGAAGGGTGATTGAAATCTATGTAAAAGAAGGAGATCAGGTCAAGGCAGGGGATCCTCTCTTTAAAATAGATGACTCCGTTCAGAGAGAGCTTGTTGCCCAACTTGAAGCTCAAAGGAATGCCAACTATCACGCCCTTGAAAAGCTTAAGGCTGAGCCACGCAAAGAAAATTTAGAGGTTTCCCTTGCCCAGATGGAGTATGCCAAAGCAGTTATGGAGGATAAAAAACTTCAATTTGAAAAACTCCAAAGAGCCTACCAGCTTAATCCCAAGTCTGTAAGCCAGGACGATCTTGACAAAGCCCGAAAAGCCTATGAGGTGGCTAAGAAATCTTACGATGTAAGCGCAAAACAATACCACCTTGTTAAAGCAGGAAGTTGGGAGTATGAAGTAAAACATCAGGAATCCCTCTATCTTGCGTCTCAAAAAGCCTATGAGGGTGCTATAAAAACCCTTGAAAAATATACTGTAAGAGCACCAGTAGATGGAGTAATAGTTAAAATCCAAGTTGCCCTTGGAAGTTACCTTTCACCTCAAGGTGCTTATGACATCTATACCAAGTCTTATGGACCAGCTGTGGTGATGACAAGCCATGGAGAGTATATGCAAGTAAGATGTTACATCGATGAAATTCTGGTTCCCCAGTTGCCAGATGAAAAAAACATGGTAGCTACTATGTTTCTTCGGGGAACAGACATTAAAATTCCCCTTGAATATGTAAAAATGGAGCCTTTTGTTGTGCCCAAGACTCAGCTTTCCAGCGGAAAAACGGAAAGAGTAGATGTAAGGGTTCTTCCTCTTATCTTCAGATTCAAAAGACCAGAAAATCAAAGAATTTATCCTGGTCAACTTGTAGATGTTTACATCAGTGAAAACACTAAGGAGCGGGCATCAAAAAATGAAAACTAAGATATTCCTTTTGCTCTTTCTTGTCCTTTGGGGATGTGCTACTGTTGGACCCGACTATAAAAAGCCAGAAGTTAAGATTCCCTCAAAATGGAGCATTGTTGAAAAAGGTCTTTTTAGCTATAACACCAAAGACCTAGAAAGTTGGTGGAATTATTTTAACGATCCAAAGCTTTCCACCATTATTCAACAGACCATCGAAAAAAATATTGAAATAAAAAAGTCCCTTGCAAGAATTGAAGAGGCAAAGGCTCAGCTTTCTTATGTAGCAGGAGGAAGGTTTCCATCCATAGACATAGAAGGCTCTGTTGAGAGAACACGACAAAGTGAGTCGGTAAATCCAAAGGCAAGTCCTGTAACATCTTATGGATCCTTTTTTAGCTCTTTCTGGGAGATAGATCTTTTTGGGAGGATAAGGCGCTCCATAGAGGCTGCATCGGCAGATCTTCAAGTAACAGAAGAAGACTTTTACTTTCTTACTTTAAGCCTTTGTGCTGAATCAGCCAAAAACTACTTTCTTCTTTGGGCATACCAGAATCAGCTGAGGGCAACTCTTAAAAACATTGAATCCCAGAGGGAGATTCTCGAGATTGTAAAGGCTCGCTTCGAAGCTGGTCTGTCTTCAGAATTAGATGTTCTACAGGCAGAAGAGACTTTAGCCTTATGGGAAGCTAAAATTCCCCCTTTAAGAAGCTCTATAGAAAAGCTAAAATATAATTTAGCTCTTCTTATGGGAAGCTACATGGAGGAAGTAAAAGACCTATTAGCAGAACCCATAGAGGTTTCAATTCCTGAAAAGCTTTTCCCTATTGGAATTCCTTCGGATCTTTTAAGGCGTCGTCCCGATATAAGATCAGCAGAAAGAAAGCTCGCTGGAGAAACAGCCAGGATCGGAGTTGCAATGGCAGATCTCTACCCTACCCTATCCCTTGCAGGAACTATTGGAATTGAATCCATAGGAGCTGGAGATTTTGCCAAGATTTCCAGCCTTTTCTATGGTTTTGGGTCAACCTTAAAATGGAGTATCTTTGATGCTGGAAGGATAAGAAGCAAAATCAAGATTGCCGATGCAAGGGTTGAACAGGCTCTTGAAGATTACAAATTATCGGTGCTTAAAGCAATAAATGAGGTTGAAACCAGCCTGGTGGAGTATGGGGAAAATCTAAATAAAGTAAAAGCCCTTGAGAAATCTATAGAGGCCTCCTCAAAAGTTCTTGAAACGTCCCTTGACCTTTATAAAAGCGGACTCACAAGCTTCAAAAATGTCCTAGATGCCCAAAGAAACCTCTTTGATCAGGAAAATCAATTGGCTCAAGCAAAGGGAGATCTATTGGTATCCCTGGTAAATATCTATAAAGCCTTAGGGGGAAGCTGGGAAAAATAGCTCTTTAGCATTTTCTCCAAGGATTTTTTCTTTTTCAAAGGAGGAAAGCCCTCCATCCTCCATCTCCTTAAGATATCTTTTTAGGCTGAGAAGAGGGAAGTCACTTCCAAAAAGAATTTTTTCAATCCCAAGTATTTCAATGGCTATTCGATAAACAAAGGGCACATATAAATAGGGAGATGCGGCGGTATCAAAGTAAACCTTTTCAAAAAGAGGCTGAACTTCCTTTTTAAGAAGCTTGAAGAAAAGAATTCCTCCACCCCAGTGAGCAAGAATAAGAGGAATTCCTTGGCAGATTTTCATGAGCTGGTAATAAAAGTCCAGCCCCTGGGGAGCTTTACCGGGATAGTTATGACCAACCGGCTCATTTGCATGGACAAGGAGAATTCCTTTTTTCTCTTTCATCAAAGTGGCAATTTCTTCGAATACTTCGAAAACCTTTCCTTCATTACAATGGCTGTAGATTGCAAGCTCCCCTGCTCCTCTAGCTCCTCCATCCATACATCTTCTTACTTCATCTATAGCCCAATTACTGGAAGGCATAACACAACAAAAAGGAATAAGTCGTCCTGGATATTTTGACGCTTCTTCCAGGACATAGTCATTATGAAGCATAGTAAGCTTTTGGCTTGCCCAGGGGAAACCAAATACCACAGAGCAATCTATGCCCTCCCTGTCCATATTTTCTAGAAGTTCCTTGGAAGTTACCATCCTAGAAGATGGATGACTGTAGAGAAGTTTAAAGGCAGGCTCTCCATCAAAATACTTCTCTTTTTCGCGAACTACAAATTCAGGAAAGATATGGGTATGAACATCAATTATCATAACTTAAACCTCACACTTTACATATAAGCCAAATCAATATACAGAGGTTATTGATGCTATACCCACAGAAAAGAGGTGGCAAGAAAAATATGGATTTTTCGGAGGAAGAGAGAAAAACCATTGAAGTTCTAAAAGAGTCAGTCATAAAAGCTGGGGAGATTATTAAAGCCCGATGGGGAAAGTTTAGAAGCTATAGTAAGAAGGCAGATTACGATTATGTCACAGAAGTTGACAAAGAGGCAGAAGAGGTCATCATAAAAACCATAAAACATGCTTTCCCCGAGGACATTATTATAGCCGAGGAGTCTTTCAGTGGGGGATACCCAAAAGATAAACCCGCCTGGCTCATAGACCCTCTTGATGGGACAACTAACTTTATCCACGGTTTTCCAATGGTATCTGTTTCAGTGGCAAGATATAAAGATGGAAAAATTGCTGGCGGATCTGTCTATGATCCCGTAAGAGAAGAGCTTTTTTGGTCAATAAGAGGCCATGGCTTTTATCTAAATGATTCAAAAGTCACCCGTAACAATGATTTTCCAATCTCTCAGGCTCTTGTTGCTACAGGTTTTCCCTTTAGAAGGAAGAATTTTTTTGGGGAATACATAAAAAGCTTTGAACTTATATTCTATCAAGTAAGCGATATAAGAAGGGCTGGTTCAGCAGCTCTTGATTTAACCTATGTAGCTTTAGGGCGACTTGATGGGTTTTGGGAGGCTGGCCTAAAGCCATGGGATATTGGCGCTGGTATGTTGTTCATTTTGGAGACCGGAGGCATTGTTTCTGATTTCCTTGGTGGTGGAGAAAATGAGGTTTTGTGGAACGGAGATATAGTTGCATCATCTTCCCCAATGCTTCATAAAGTTATGCTAGAAATTATACAAAAAAGCATCGCAGAAAGGGGTTAAGTGGTATGAACTACAAATATCATCCTCACGCAATCGAGGAAAAATGGCAGAAGAAATGGGAAGAAGACCGCATTTTCGAAGTTACTCAGGATAGTTCCAAGAAGAAATTTTATCTTCTGGAAATGTTTCCCTATCCATCTGGAAGAATCCATATGGGTCATGTAAGGAACTACACTATAGGCGATGTAGTGGCTCGCTTTCTAAGGATGCAGGGCTACAATGTCCTGCACCCAATGGGATGGGATGCCTTTGGAATGCCTGCGGAAAACGCAGCTATCAAAGCAGGTATTCACCCTGCCAAGTGGACTTACGACAACATTGCCTACATGAAAAATCAGCTTAAGAGATTAGGCTTTTCATACGACTGGACTAGGGAGTTAGCCACCTGCGATCCTTCCTATTACAAATGGGAACAGCTCTTTTTTATAAAAATGTTTGAAAAGGGGCTTGCTTACAGAAAAAAGGCTTACGTTAACTGGTGCGAAACTTGCCACACCGTTCTCGCCAATGAACAGGTTGAAGGTGGAGCTTGCTGGAGATGTAATAATCCGGTTATCCAAAAAGAAATGGAGCAATGGTTTTTCAAAATAACCGACTATGTAGAGGAGCTCCTAGACTATACTTACAAACTCGATGGATGGCCTGAAAGAGTTCTTGTAATGCAAAGAAATTGGATCGGCAAGAGCCATGGAAGTGAGATAGATTTTCAGATCTACGACTCTTCCAATAAAATAACTGTCTTCACTACAAGGGCTGATACCATCTTTGGTGCTACCTTCATGAGTATTGCTCCTGAGCATCCAATGGTTTACGAACTTTGCAAGGGTAAGAAAGAGGAACAAGCTGTTCTTTCCTTTGTAGAAAAGGCAAAGAAAGAAAAAAGGTCTTTTCGGACTGAAGAACTAATTGAAAAGGAAGGTGTCTTTACGGGAAGTTATTGCATAAATCCCTTTACCGGCGAGAAAATGCCCATTTATGTGGCAAACTTTGTTCTTATGGAATATGGAACGGGAGCTGTTATGGGAGTTCCAGCCCATGACCAGAGGGATTTTGAATTTGCTAAAAAATATGGGCTTCCTATAAAGGTGGTAATAAAACCTGCAGATTCCCAGGAAATTCCTGATGCTTCAGCCCTTTCTTTCGCTTTTGAAGAAGATGGTATCCTTGTAAATTCCGGAAAATTCGATGGCCTTAGTTCAGAGGAGGCAAGGAAAGCCATCACAGAGGAACTTGAAAAGCAAGGCATTGGAAGGTTTAAGATTCAATACCGAATAAGGGACTGGGGAATTTCCAGACAGCGCTACTGGGGTGCTCCTATCCCGGTAGTTTATTGTGACAAATGTGGTATCGTTCCTGTTCCTGAGGATGAGCTTCCCTTAGTGCTTCCTCTTGACCTTGAGCTTCTTCCAAATGGTGGTTCTCCCCTTCCAGTGACACCGTCCTTTTACGAAACAACCTGTCCAAAGTGTAAATCGCCTGCCAGAAGAGAAACCGACACCATGGATACCTTTGTTGAGTCAAGCTGGTATTTTATAAGATATGCCTGTGCCCAGGAGCATTCGAAGCCCTTTGATGAAAAAGCTGTAAATTACTGGCTTCCTGTGGATCAATACATAGGCGGAATAGAACATGCTGTGCTCCATCTCCTCTATTCAAGATTTTTTACAAAGGTCTTGAGAGATCTTGGTTACATAAAATTTGACGAACCCTTTAAGAGACTTCTTACCCAGGGTATGGTCATAAAGGATGGGGCAAAAATGAGTAAATCCAAGGGGAATGTTGTTGATCCCGATGATATGGTAAACACTTACGGAGCAGATACAGTAAGACTCTTTTGCCTCTTTGCAGCACCACCCGAGAAAGACCTAGAATGGAGTGACCAAGGTATAGAGGGAGCTTCAAGATTCCTTGCAAGAGTATGGCGGTTTGTTGCAGAAAATATGGAAAAACTTAGAAGTGTTAAAACCTTTAGTGGGTCTATTTCCGATCTCAAAGGGTCATCCTTTGAGGTTTACAGAAAGGTCAACCAAACCATCAAGAAGGTTACAGAGGATATAAAAGAACGCTATCATTTCAATACCGCCATCGCCGCCATAATGGAGCTTGTGAATACTATTTACCAGGTTAGGGAATCTAAAGAAGAAAGTCCTTACCTATGGGAAGTTCTTAGATATGCTGTTGAATCTACAATAATTATGCTCTCTCCAATGGTTCCCCATATAACGGAAGAACTTTGGCATCAGCTAGGACATGAAGAATATCTTATTAATGTTCCCTGGCCATCTTACGACGAAAAAGCCCTGGTTACTGAGGAAATTCTTATTGTAGTTCAAGTAAATGGTAAACTTAGGGACAAGGTTATGGTAAGTTCAGAGGCCACTGAGGAAGAAATTAAAGAAATTGTTCTTTCTAGGGAGAAAGTGAGACAGTTTATAAAGGACGGTGAAATCAAGAATATAGTTATTGTGCCCAAAAAACTGGTAAATATCGTGGTGAAATAATACACTCAAAGGGGGTGGAAAGACCCCCTTCTTTTCTCAAAAAACTATGAAGAAGGCTTCTATCATAGTAATTTTACTCATAGCCACCGGATGTGGATATCATCTTGTTGGCCATGACTCTTTGAGGAGCAAGGTAGAATCCGTTGCTATACCTATCTTTGAAAATGCCACTACCGAACCTAATATCGAATATCTTTTTACAGAAGCTCTAAAGCAGGAATTCATAAAAAGAAACTTTAAGGTAGGAGATTTAGAGGAGGCGGATGTAATCTTTAGGGGAAAGATTGTTAAGTTTTATACTGTTGGAGTTGCCAAGGGAAAGGATGGGAGGACTTTAGAAAGTAGAATCTACATTGTTTTGGATATGAGGTGCGAAGATAGGGCTGGGAAGGTTCTCTGGCAGAACAATCAACTAAGCTATGATAGGATATACCCTCATTATGAAGGTATATCCCTTGAAAGTTTCCAGGCAAGACAAGCAGTTTTGAAGCATATAGCTGAAAAAGTTTCTTCCCAAATATACACTCAGTTTGTTCATAAGCTGAAATGAAGGAGGAAGATTTTTATAAAACTCTTAGAAGCGGTAGTTTTTACCCGGTTTATATCCTCCAGGGTCATCCCTTTTTTATAGAGGAAGCATGGAAGTCCCTCCTTTCGGAACTTAACAGGCGATATAAAAAGCTAACAACTAAAAGGCTTTCAGCAAAAACTGTTGAAGAAAACGACTTTATTGAGTTTATAAGAACTCTTCCTCTAGGTTTCGATGTCAAGGCTGTTTTCCTTTCAGAACTTCATAAAGCCAAAGAAAGCTTCATTAAAGCCCTTATTAACTACATGGAAAGACCAAACAAAAAAACTTTTCTGGTAATAGCTATTGAGCAAGAAGTAAAACCCTTCAAAACCTTAGAAGAGAGGATTGCAAAGGGCGACATTCTTTGGATCACCTTCAATACTCCCAAAATTTACCAGCTACCTCAATGGATAAAGAATAGACTTAAATCTTTCGGGAAAGAAATCTCTATAGAAGGAGCCCAGGTCATTGCAAATGCGGTAGGAACAGATTTTTTCGCTATCCAGAACGAAATCGAAAAACTCCTTCTCTACCTGGAGGATAAGAGAGTAATTACTACCCAAGACTTAGAATTTCTTCTTTCTTCCAAAAGACTCTATTCCATCTTTGAAATAATGGACTTTGTTGCCCAGGGGAAACCAAAGGAAGCTCTAAAGGAGTTAGAAGATCTTTTTAATTCTGGTGAGCAACCTATTGCATTTTTAGGGCTTATTGCTCGCCATGTAAGACTTTTGTGGCAGGTGAAATCCGCAAAGAAAGACAATCTTTCCTTTGAAGAAATTAAAGAGTTTCTCAAGATTCCGGACTTTTTAGTAGAACGCCTTATTAAGCAAAGCGAACTCTTTTCCGAGAAAAAACTCAGAAGACTTCATAAAGAACTCTATGAAACAGATTACAAGCTGAAAACCACATTCCTTTCCCCTCTTCACCTTATATCAAGACTAATTATGATGACAAATCGAGAATTTACTGAGTTTTGAAGATGAAAAACCTTACAAACCTCGGATCGGGCATTTCAGACCTGTTATAAAAGGGAAGCATTTCCTCCCTATAGTCTCTGATAATATCATCTATGTAAGAAGCTAGGGTCTTTCTTACTTTCTGTGGTAGATTAATCTCTAGCCACTTTGTAAGAACCCTTTCTACTTCATCGGGGTGAAACCTTTGCCAGGTTTCTGCCCAGCTTGAAAGCTCCAAAAAGGCTGTAAAAGGAAAGATCTTCCCTTCAAGAATAGATCTAGCTATCGAGGTAAATATAAGAGGTGTCACAGTTATGTCTTCAACCATGCTAAAAGAACCATCCATCCAAAGTAGCTTCATTTCTTCCCACCTTACATTAAGCTTGTCTACAAGAATTCCTAAGCAAAGGACTGTGTCAAGAATGTCACTAGCTCTCTGGATATCCAGGGTAGTTCTAAAAAATCGAGGGTTCCTCCCAGATTCATCAAGTAGCTTTGGATGCTTATTCATTAAAAGTTCCATGGATTCGTATAGCTTTTCATCAAGAATAGCCATACCAATGGGACATCCTGCAATCCATCCCTCTTCAACAATTCTTTTTGCCCTATGTCTTATTCTGCTGATGGCGGTATATCCAACTCTAAAGATATGTTCTATAAAGGCACTCTTAAGGATATAAAGGCTATTTACAGGATCTCCTCCCCCCAATAGATGGAGACCGAGGTTTAAAGTGGAAAAAACCATCTCCAGAGCTTCTTTAACATCATCTTCATTTCCTGGCTTTATCCTATCTGCTATAAGGACCTTATTGCAAAGGCTTGCAAGTTCTAAGCTTATGTAATCCCTAATGGAGGGGTCAGTTATCTTGTTCAAGCTGGCTCCGAAAAGATCTTCAGAAGAGAGCTTTACAAGGGCAAAAAGAGGTGGTTCCAGAGGCAGCTCATCCTTTATTACACTTTTTTTGTAAAAGCTTACTTCCCTTATTTCTATGGGAGCATAGATGGCTATAGCATCGTAATAATCTGGCACTGCTTCATCCTCTAGCCGACCTTTCTTAAATCTATAGGCTTCTTCTTCCATCTCTGCATCAATAGCGTAAATAGCGTGTTCCATAACTTCCTTATAGTAGGCATAGTTGGTTTCAAAAAGAATACTGAGAATACGCTTCACAAGATCATTATACTGAGGATAAAGGGATTCCCAGAAATACTGGTCATCTATAGTATTTGGGGGAAGAAAATCATAGGCCTCTACCAAATCTATATCATCAGGCTTTACCGCAACCCTAAGAGACTTCTTTAGCAAAGAAATAAAGAAAAAGAAATCAACACTATATAGCCATCTAATTAAAGCTTCTTCGCTTGATCTTGCCAGTCTATCAAGCCACTCCATGGCTTGATAGGGCTGAAGCCTGTCCTTTTCCCATGATTCCATATCAAAAAGGTGGATCCATTTGGGAATATCGGCAAGACTAAGAAGAGGCAAGGCGTCATCAGGTCCAATCTCCATAACAGTCATATAAAAGTCCTGAACATTCATTGATTCTACAATCTCTCTGGCGTCAGTTCTTTCTAGAATAAGCTCCATCCGCTTTTTGGCTGGAAAAACCATAATGTGTTTTGCATATGCTGAAGGGCTTAGCTCCTTCAGATGGCTTTCTTCCAGGCGTTCAATTTCCCAAACCATCAGAAATTTCCTCCTTTGAGGAACTAATTTTTTCTAAAATTATGCGGATCAGTTTGTCTCTTTGGTTGTCCTCAGGATGCTCTGTAACATGTTGGTGAAGATATCTTAAAACAGCACCAACAGCTGGACCTGGCGATAGATTTAGGACTTTCATAACATCATGTCCATTTATGGCAAGCACCCTGAAAGGATTTTCCTGCTCCTTTTTCTTAACTTTTTCGATTCTTTCCATTAGTCTTTCTATCTCTTGAAGATCTCCCCTATCTACTCCATGGGCTAGCCGATCTGCCTTAAGAAGCTCAATAAAATCCTCAAGAAGATCCTCCCCTACTCTAAGAATTAACCTTCTTATTGCTCCATCAGACCATTTATCCAAATTGCTTACCATATGATTTCTTACTAGAACGGCAACCTGGGACATGAGTTTCTGGCTTACCTTCCACCTTTTCATGATTTCTACTGAAAGTTCTTCGCTGGCTACTTCATGACCAAAAAATCTATAGCGTTTCCCCTGTTTTGTCCTAACTCTTGGCTTTGCAATATCATGAAAGAGAGCTGCCAGCCGAAGCCTTAGTCTTGGTTCAGTGTTAGCAACCGTTTCTATTATGTGTCTGTAGATGTGAAATCGATGGAACTCATTTTGCTTTTTTCTCCACCCTTCAAGTATTTCAGGAAAGAAGATATTAAAACCTTTGGATTTTCTAAGTAAATCCAGTCCTTCCATTACATTAGAACCTACAAGAAGCTTAAAGAATTCCTCCCTTATTCTTTCCATGGCAACTCTAGAAAGAAGGGGAGAAGTTTCAACCATAGCCTTGTAAGTATCGGGAAGCACACTAAAACCATAAACACTTACAAATCTTGCAGCCCTTATGATTCTAAGGGGATCTTCCACAAATCTTTCTTTAGGAGATACAACGCCTCTAAGCACCTTCTTCTCAAGATCCCTTAGGCCGTTATAGGGATCGATCAAAGAACCCCTCTCAAAGGATATTGCCATAGCATTTACAGTAAAATCTCTTCTTGAAAGATCAGCCTCTATAGTTCCTTCTACCGTTGACTTTACAATACTTGTTACTTCAACAGTTAGATTGTCTAGTATAACATCCACAACCCCAAATCTTTTTCCTATAGGCACAACCCTGTAAGGCAAGTTTAAGAGCTCTTCCAAGGGAGCATTGGTTGCAACATCCCAATCCTTTGGCTCCTTCCCCATGAAAAGATCCCTTACAGCGCCGCCAACAATCCAGACATCGAAACCCTTGCCTTTAAGACAACAAAGAAGTTCCTCTACCGCCTTAGGTATTTCAAAAATCATTAAAAAATAACCTCTCTACACCAAGGAGAAATTCGATAAGAGCTAAGAAAGGAGGGACTAACCCTCCTCTATAAGACTTTCTTTAAGGAGCTCTAGATCATCTATTTCTTCTTCTAGATAAGCTTTAAGCTTTTTCTTTAACCTATTCTCTATTTGACGAACTCTTTCTCTGCTAATGCCAAATTGATCTCCGATTTCCTGTAGTGTTAAAGGCTCTTCCGCCATAAGCCTTTGATCAAAAATTACTACTTCCTTGCCTCTCAAATGCTTTCTAAAATTCATGAGCTTTTCTTGAAGTATAGCTCTTGCCTCTTGATCAGCCATTAGCTCGTCAATCATTGGGGATTTATCCGAAAGAAAGGTTATATGGGTATCCTCCGAATCATTCGATACAGGGCTATCAAGAGACACTTCCGAACCACTAAGTCTTTGATCCATTTCAATGATCTCAGATTCCTTAGCATGGAGTCGTTGACTCAAGAGCTTTGGCGTAGCTTCAATACCTTGCATCTCTAGACGTTCCTTTTCTTTCTTTAGATTGAAGAAAAGCTTTCGTTGGGTTTGGGTGGTGCCTATCTTTACAAGATTCCAATTGTCCATAATGAACTTTATAATATAAGCTTTAATCCAAAAGGAAGCATAATAGGAAAACTTGTAGCCTCTGGAGGGGTCAAATTTTTTCACAGCCTGCATAAGACCAATATTGCCTTCCTGGATAAGATCCATTAGGTTTTGCATCCAGTATTTTTGAAACTCCAAGGCTATTTTTACAACAAGCCTTAAATTCGATGTAACAAGCTTGTAAGCTGCCTGGAGGTCTCCTTTTTCCTTATACCTTCTTGCAAGCTCTATTTCTTCTTCTCTGGTAAGAAGGGGATACTTTTTAATCTCCTGAAGATACAGATAGAGGGGATCTAAAGCGGTTTTTTCATCAACAATAGGTGAAGGAAGTGCAGGAAGAAGCCTATCCTCGTAGATTTTGTCAATCTCAGATACTTCATCTATGGTAGGTTCTTCAAACCCTTCCCCTAGCTCACCAAGTTCTACTGGCAAGCTTTCTTCTTCATCGTCAATATAAGGCCTTATGTCCTTTACCATACCCTTTCTCTCTCAGTCTAAATGATTGTTTAATAAATATATCTCAAGCTAGAAAAAGAGGTAAACAATTTTTTAGCCCTTCATAACTCCACAGGGTCTTAATCTTGCTACTTTTAAGCTTATCCCAGCTTGATGGACTACCTCCACAACTTTACTCACGTCTTTATAGGCTTCAGGCATTTCTTCTTTAATGGTCTCTTTGCTTGCACCCCTTACATAGATTCCTTTTTCACTAAGTTCTTGAGCGATAGCTCTTCCTTTTGATGCTTTTATTGCCTGATGGCGACTCAAAACTCTTCCTGCACCGTGGCAGGTGCTTCCAAAGGTCTCTTCCATAGCCTTTTGAGTGCCAACAAGCACATAACTATATCTTCCCATGTCTCCAGGTATCAAAACAGGTTGACCCACTTTTCTATAAGCCTCTGGAAGCTCAGGTCTGCCAGGACCGAAAGATCTGGTTGCTCCCTTTCTATGAACACAAAGGGTTACCTCTTTCCCCTGAAAGACATGGGTCTCTATCTTTGCAATGTTGTGGGCTATATCGTAGACAAGTGAAAGACCTAGAGCATGGGCTGGTTTCTTGAAAAACTCTTCAAAGGTTTCTCTTACCCAATGGGAGATCATCTGTCTGTTGGCAAAGGCAAAATTAGCAGCTGCTCCCATAGCCCCAAGGTAGGCTTTTCCTTCAGGCGACTCTATAGGAGCACAACAAAGTTGTTTGTCAGGAAGCTCTATTCCATACTTTGCATAACTTTTCATAAGTATAGCAATAAAATCATCACACACCTGATGACCTAGTCCCCTTGAACCAGTATGGACAAATATGGTGAGCTGACCTATAAAAAGGCCGAAGGCTTCAGCTACCTTCTGGTCGTAGATTTCCTCAACAAATCCAATTTCTATAAAATGGTTACCCGAGCCAAGTGTTCCAAGCTGGGCTTTACCTCTTTCAAGGGCTTTAGAAGAAACTTGGTCTGGATCTGCCCAGGGAATGCATCCACCTTCTTCTATGTAGTCTAAGTCTGATTCCAATCCAAAGCCCCTTTTAACTGCCCACCTGGCGCCCTTTTCTAATACCTCCATGAGTTCCTGCTTGGAAAGGGAAAAATCCTTCCTGGAAGAGCCAACCCCCGATGGGATGTTTTTAAAAAGGGCATCAACAAGTTCTTTTATCTTATTTTCATCAAGATCTTTCCTGGTAAGATCTGTTCTCATTAGACGAACACCACAGTTTATGTCGTATCCAACGCCCCCGGGAGAGACAACCCCCTTTTTTATGTCAAAGCCAGCAACACCTCCTATTGGAAAACCATAGCCCTGGTGAATATCAGGCATAGCCATAGAATACCCAACAATACCAGGAAGAGTTGCAACATTGGCAACCTGCTGAAGGCTTTGATCCTTTATGATGGCATCTATCATATCTTCCGAGGCATAGACAATGCCCTCTGTTAACATAGCCCCTTCGCTGGGAATCTTCCATCGCCATTCATCAATCCTTATAATCTTTGGTGATGCCATAAAAATTACCCCCCTTCATCATAAGACCCTATATGGTCTCTGTAATAAATTTCCGACATGACTGTAAACAAAGCAAGCATTTCATCAAATTTTTTACTCATCTCCATCAGAATTTTCCTGGACTCATCATCAGAAAGATTTAAAATTGATCCCTGAAGCCTTCTGAAACTGGCTGTTATCTCTTCCCCCAGAGCTTTCATAAAAAACCAGGCTTCCTTCCTCTCTCTAGACTCAACTTCCTTAAAAAGCTTCTGAAGTTTGTCCTCATAACTTAGAGCTAAGCCCTTCAAAGCCTCAATATCCATTTCGCCATCCTATTCTACTTGCATTTTAGGGTAGAAGTGTTATTATTACAATTACTAGCGTTACCCAACTGAGCTTCAACAATTTACCATGAAGCATAGTTATTATATTAGAAATACACTTGCAAAAAAACTATAATTGTTTAAATACCCTAAGCGTTCACAATAGAGCTTGTAATTTGGAGGTTTTTAAGATGCCTAATAAGGTTCTTCCAATTCAGTTAGGAGAAGCAATAAAGATTCCCGCAAAGAATCTTTCTCCTCTGCTGGAAAGAAAAATCCATGAAAGACTTGTTTTTACCAATCCAGAATACGAAAGAAGGCATAACGCTGGTCTATGGATAGGAAATATCCCTCCCACTATTTCATGTATCCGTAAAAGCAAGAATAGCTATGTTCTTCCAAGGGGCTTTATCTACGAGCTCATCAATTTGTGTCATAGATACAAACAGCCATACAAGATAATTGATCAAAGAAGATCCTTTCCACCTGTTGATTTTGAATTTTACGGTTACCTTAAGGAATATCAACAAAAAGCCGCTGAAGCCATCCTGGAACGGGATACTGCAACGCTTGTTGGGGGTTATAAAAGTGGCAAGACTGTTATATCCATATACACAATAAGCGAAAGAAAACAGCCAACTCTTATAATAATCCCGAAGCTAGAACTTCTTGATGGCTGGTTGAAAAAGCTTAAAATATTCCTTCAGATTCCTCCGGAGGAAGTTGGTCTTTTCATAAGGGACAAAAAAACTATTGGGAAAAGAGTCACCATTGCTCACATAAGTGAAGTGAATAAGAACCTGGAAGAATTAAGAGATAGCACCGGATATGTTGTCATAGATGACGCTAACAGATGTTCTCTAAAGATGATAATGCAGGTTCTTTCTAATTTTGACTCGATGTATATGCTCGCTTTGTGTAGTGAGTTGAATCCTCAAGACAAACAATTCCAGGTAATAACCCTTTATATTGGCGAAGTTGCCTACACCATAGACATCCAAAATGCCAGAGAAGGCTGTGGATCTATAAAGGCTGAAGTAATAGCAAAAACAACAGATTTTTCCTATTCTTACCATTCCCGTATGGACTATCTTCCAATGCTCTGTAGCCTCATGGAAGATGAAGCTAGAACGGAGATGATTCTTCAAGACGTCAGGAATGAAATCCAAAAAGGAGAAATTCCCGTTGGCATAGTAACAGGTGGACCTCTTCAAGAAGATATTTTCTACCAAAGCCTCTTGAAAGAGGGTTTTAAAGTAATTAAAATCCCAACCCCTTATGAAACACTTCTTAATGAGGAAGATTCAGACCTTTACGGTGAAGATGAAAGTCTTGAACTCAATCTGGAAGATTACGAAGCAATAGTTCTTACGACAAGAGGATTAATTGCCCATTATAAAAAGATTAGACATATTAAGAGTCTATTCTTTGCGGTTCCCCTCTATTTCAACAATCAGCTTATCTCTGCAATACAAGGAATTGCTGAGCCTAATGGCTATAAAGAAGAAGATGAAGAGGACAGTGGAAACGCCAGAAACGGGAAAAGAAAGCTTAGAATTTACGATTATGTAGATTCAAACATCAGCATTCTTGAAAACTACTTCCGGATGCGGTCGTATAACTATGGCGTTTCACCTGAGGTGCTCTTAAAGAAGAAATAAAAGTGAAAAAATTTATCTCGCTTGGACTTTTCTTAAAGCAATGTCCCTATGTTATAACCCTTGGGGTAAAACCTCAGTTTTCTGCCTATGAAGAAGCCCATAGAAAACTCTTGTTTAACACCTCCCCTGTGCTTTTTCCCACATCAAAATACACTCATATTTTCAAGGCAGTAGGGAAAGCTACTTTTCCTTCTGCAAGTTCTCACTACTTTAAAAGACACAGACCCTTGCAATGGTATCTTGCTTCTTACATAGATCTTCCAAGACTTAGAACAAGGCTTTACATTGGAAAAAATAAATCAGAAAGCATTTTGAAAGATTTTGGTCTTCCCGTAAGGATTTTAAACATACGAAATGACAGAAGTGAAGGAGAAGTGGCAAATACAAGGGAGGAACTGGATAGGTTGCTTTATGGCAAATATTCTGTGATGGCTCAGGAAGTTGCGGAGTATGATGAGCTAGTGGAGGTTGTTTTTATCTTCTATAAGCTGTGTGGTTACAGGTTTTTTCCTGAAAGGAAGTCTCCAGAAATACTAACATATTCTTACAAAATTGTAAGGGAGGCCTTTCTTGACGACATCTCTATCCGGTGGGTCTGTAAAAAGGGAAAATGGTATTTCGGAGGAATGGACTTTCCCCCTCAACATTTTTTATCACCAGAAGGTGAAAGGCAAAGTAGAAAAGACTTCCTATGTAACCAGCTTCAGAGGTTCCTTACCTAGGGAAGCCTTAATTGAAGAGGGTTTAGAAGATTAAACATTTCCTTTTTAAATCCCTCCATTGTTTCTTCCCCTATCAGGAAATCAATAAGTTTTTTCTTTTTTTCGTAATAAATAATTGAGGGCTTTTCCTCTATCTTTGCTATCATTTTTGCTATTTCTATTGCATCATTAAAGTTTCCTAATTCATCTACAAGGCCAAGAGATTTAGCCTTAGCTCCAGTAATAATTCTGCCGTCAGCTATAGCCCTTACTTGTTCTTCTTCTATATTTCTCGCTCTCGCAACATCTTTTACAAACTGCTCATGGACTTCCATTACTGTATCCCTAAGAAGGGATTCTTCATCTGGGGTCATAGGTCGCGAAGGATTGCCAACATCTTTGAAAGTCCCGCTTTTTATTACTATAGTAGAATAACCTATCTTTTCAAAAAGTTTTTCAAAATTTGGAAAGGCAATTATAACTCCTATACTTCCCGTAACTGTTCCAGGATTTGCAACAATTTTGGTAGCAGAAGAGATTGCATAATAACCCCCAGAGGTTGCTATACCGCCCAAGGAAGCCACGACAGGTTTAACCGCTTTAACCTTTTCAACCTCTCTATAGAGTTCTTGGGATGCCCCAACTCCTCCACCTGGAGAATCAACCCTTAGGATAATTGCCTTGATTTTGGCGTTTTCTTTAAATACCCTAAGACCTTCAAGATACTCTCTAGGATCGGATATAATTCCCTTTATATAAACAACCCCTATTTTACTACCACCACTATCAAAGCCATCCCTTTTTTCCCAGAAAAGATAGCCAATCCCTAAAACTATGGGCACAACAACTATAATTACAAACAAACACCAAAAAACAAACTTAACAAACCTTCTCATGGAGCTCCACTCTCGTTAGAAAACTCAATCAGTATGCCCTGGCCACCCTATAAAACCCATGACCAGGGCATTAAAGAGATTGCTACGACTCTTTTATCAAATCACCAAGCTTTGGTGGCTCGGAAGAACCAGCTGTCTTAAACTTTTCAATCTCTTCTCTTTCCCGTTCCTCTATCAACTTCTTTATTGAAAGCCCTATTTTCCTTTCCTGAGAGGACACATTAATGATTTTTGCTTCTACAGGTTGTCCAACTTTGTAGCTTTCAAGGACATTGGACTTTTGATGATTATCTATCTCGGAAACATGGACAAGTCCTTCAATGCCTTCTTCAATTTCTACAAACAAACCAAAATCGGTTATGTTTGAAATACTTCCTTTAACTACCGAGCCAACAGGATACTTTTCCTCTATAGTTTCCCATGGATCAGGCTCTAGTTGTTTTATACCTAAAGAAAACTTCTTCTCGTTCTTGTCTACGTGCAAGACCTTAGCTCTAACTATTTGTCCTTTCTGAAACATCTCGGAGGGATGCTTTATTCTCCTTGTCCAGGATATGTCAGAAATGTGAACAAGTCCGTCAATGCCCTCCTCTACACCTATGAATATGCCAAAGTCGGTTATGTTCTTTACCTTGCCCTCTATAATTGTCCCAACAGAATATTTTTCTACTATTATGTCCCACGGATTAGGTTCAAGCTGTTTGAGGCCAAGGGAGATTCTTCTCTTTTCCTTATCAACATTTAAGACAACAGCTTCCACTATGTCTCCAACATTAAGCATCCTGGAAGGATGTTTTATCTTTTCAGTCCAGGACATTTCAGATACGTGAATGAGCCCTTCAACACCTTTTTCCAGCTCTACAAAAGCTCCATAGTCAACTATGCTTACAACAGTTCCCTTTACTCGGGCACCCTCTGGATACTTTACATCAACATCATTCCACGGATCCGGATATAGCTGTTTTAACCCCAGAGAAACTCTCCCGTTTTCTCGATCGAAGTTAAGAATTTTTACTTTGATGGGATCGCCTATTTGAAACATCTCAGAGGGATGTCCCACCCTACCCCAACTCATGTCGGTAATGTGAAGAAGTCCGTCTACACCACCAAGGTCAACAAAAACTCCGTAATCGGTTACATTCTTTACAACACCTTCCATTACCTTGCCTTCTTCAATCTTGGAGAGGGTCTCAGCTCGCTTAGCTTCTCTTTCCTGTTCTAAAATGACCCTTCTTGAGAGAACTACATTTCTTCTTCGCTTATTGTATTTCAGGATCTTAAACTTAAAAACCTTTCCAACCAAGGAATCCATATCTTTCAGAGGCTTTATATCAACCTGAGAACCAGGTAGAAATGCCACAACCCCTATATCAACGGAAAAACCGCCCTTTACCTTTGATATAATTTTGCCTTCAATGGTTTCATTGTTTTCGTAAACCCTGCTTATCTCGTCCCAGATTCTAAGCTTTTCCGCCTTTTCCCTGGAAAGATATACAACCCCTTCTTCGTCGTCGTGGTATTCTAAAAGAACATCAACCTCATCGCCTACTTTTGCGGTTACTTTGCCATTTTCGTCTTTAAATTCTGAAATCGGGATAACGCCCTCTGACTTGTAACCTATGTCTACTACCACATAATCGGAAGTAATATGGACTATCCTTCCTTTAACAACTTCGCCTTCCTGAAAGGTTTGGAAACTTCTTTCATAAAGCTCAATTAAAGATCCCTGATCTGCCACCTCAGGAAAATTTTCCCTTAATTTAACCGACTTCGCATTAAAAACTCCTTGCTCATGTTCTATTCCTTCTTTAACCATAGCCATAAACCAAAACCCCCTTACAATCACAGGAATTTAGCTCCAGAGAAATATTATGGAGCCTAAAGGATAACATCTATTTAGCAGATTGTGTTTATTTTTACAACCATTTAATCAAAAAAGTCTCCTTTAGTCGCTATTACAGTGGTCTTTGAAAAGATTTATAATATAATCAACAACATCATCCACACTCATCTGGGAACAATCAATCAGGAAAGCGTTTTTATCCCTTTTAAGGGGTGCAATCTCTCTCGTTTGATCCCTTTGGTCTCTTTCGATGACCTCTTCCAGCACCTTTTCATAGGGTATTTCAATTCCCTTTGCCAAAAGCTCTCTCCATCTTCTAAGGGCTCGGACTTCCTGACTGGCATATAGAAATATCTTAAGACAAGCTTCTGGAAAAACCACTGTTGAGGCGTCCCTTCCTTCCACCACTAAAGAGCCTTTCAGAGCAATACTTCGCTGAATTCTATTAGCATAATCCCTTATAGGCATAAGCTGGGAAATTTCCGAAGAAAACCTGGAAATCTCCAAGCTGCAAAGCTCATCACCAATGGGACTGCCATCATAAAAAACCTGAAGCTCTCCATTTTTTATCTCAAAAGTAAGGGACATATCTTCCAGTTTTTCCCTGAGGGCATTTACATCTTTGATATTGAGAGTTTCTTTTTTCATCCCCCAAGCAATGGCTCTATATATCATCCCGCTGTTTAGATGGATAAACCCAAGTCTTTTTGCAACCTCTCTTGAAATCGTAGTCTTACCAGCCCCGGCAGGACCATCAATAGCTATAACCTTCATCAGGACTCCTCTTCTAAAACTTTTTTAAGAGCTTCCAAAAACCGTTGGTTTTCTTCTGGAAGTCCAACACTTACCCTTAAAAATCTTTCCAGTCCATAGGAATCCATAGCTCTTGTTATGATTCCTCTATAGAGGAGCTTTTTGTATATCTCCTTTGCAGGCACAGGAAGCTCAATAAGAAGAAAATTAGTTTCCGTAGGAATATAGGAAAGCCCCATAGAGCCAAGAACACTATAAAAGTGATCAAGAGATTCCCAGGTAAGTTTTCTGGTTTTTTCGAGGAATTCATCATCATCCAGGGAGGCAAGGGCTGCCACCTGAGCAAGGAGGTTTACATTAAAGGGCTGACGAACTCTATTTAGATAATCCGCTACTTCGGGCAAGGTGATAGCATATCCAATCCTTAGTCCTGCCAGTCCATAAACCTTGGAAAAGGTTCTTATAGAGATAACATAGGGAGAAGAAGAAAGAACATAGTCAAGCCCGTTTATTGAGTGCTTGGTTCTTATGAATTCAACATAGGCCTCGTCGAGAATAACAACAATGTCTTCTGGTATGCTTCTAAGAAACTCTTCCCATTCTTCTTTGAAGACAACAGTGCCCGTTGGATTGTTGGGGTTGTTTACAACAACTACCTTTGTTTTTGGAGTAACAGCTTTAGCCATAGCCTTTAGATCAATTCTGTAGTCTCGAAGATTTATAGCTACGGGCTTTGCACCTAAGACTCTGGCAGCAATCCCATATATGAGAAAGGATGGCTGGGGCACTATCACTTCGTCGCCATCCTTAAGAAAGGCTCTGTAAACCATTTCTATGATCTCGTTGGAACCATTGCCGAGAACAATGCCATCAAAGGGCACTCCAAATTTTTGAGATATCTTTTTTCTAAGATAAAATCCACTTCCATCGGGATACCTGTTTACCTTGCTAAGAGCTTCCTCCATAGCCTTGATAGCCTTTGGAGAAGCACCCAAAGGATTTTCATTGCTTGCAAGCTTTATGGCGTTCTTTATCCCATATTCCCTTTCAAGCTCTTCTATAGGCTTTCCCGGAGGATAAGGTGTTGTTTCTCTTATGTGATCTGGCACTTTGATCATAAACTCTCCCCCTACCTAAAGATTTTGCCATTAGACTGAGTATTTATAGAAGAATTAACCTGCCTTATCAAACATTTTGTCTACTAGGTCTTTTTGGACTTCTCCGAGGAACCCATTGCGGTTATTATAAATCTTGATGTAAACTGCTAAACCAAATTAATTCAGTCAGGAGAAGCTTCATGACCACCTCAACTACGCCAGAAATTAGATATTCTGATGCTTTAAAAATTCATCTTGAACTAACAAGAAGTGCTCCCATAAACATTAATCCTTCCTTTAATGTTTTAAAGGAGGCTGTAAAGGGCTATTTAGGGAAGGAAAAACAAGCTGAAACCCTTATTGTTGAATATCACCATAACTACAAAAATTGGGAGATTGTGATTGAGGAAGCCAAAAAATACGCCCTTTCAAATTTAACCCTCTATACTAAACATCCTAAAAAAGGAAGAATCATCTTTATTCTTTCTAAGATTTTTATAGAAGCCTTTCTGGAAACATCAAAAATAGCTATAAAGTCTAAGGCGATGGATTCCTTTGTTTCTTTTTGGCTAAGGCTTTTGGAGGTGGAAAGCCTATCTAAGTCTTTAGCTCTGCGAGACAGCAAGCTGGCAAATCTTTCCCTCAAGGACATGAACGACAAACTAGAAGAGATAGAAGAGGTTAACGAACATGTCTTGAGAGTCTTTATTGAGCAAATCTGCAGGTTAGACGATGAAAACTTCTTCGTTTTTATGAATAGCTATTATTCAATAAAACCTCTAGCTACAAAACTTCTGGAAATATGGAAGGAAAATGAATCTCTTAAAGCTTTGCGGATGCTTCTAGAAAGGCTTCTTGAATCTACTTACAAATACTGGCTTTCTCAGGAAGATCCGGTCCAATGGCTAAAAACCCAGACAAAAGAAGAAAGTCTTGGCCAGTTAGATTTTGGCATCAACCATGAAAGCTTAAGAAACCATTTAGAAAAAATTGAAGTCTACAAGACACTTTCCGATCCCAGGGAAGCCATTACTTCAATGCTTGGCCTTCCTGACTTTAAAGATATAGTATCCCTTTATCTTAAGTTCCCGGATCAGCTGGAGAAGATGCAACTTCCAAAGGCATCTCGCATCAGTATGCTTGCTCGCCTCAAAATTGTCCAGACCAAAGGATTGGAAAACATTCATGAAGAGATGCTTCGCACAATTAACCACGAGCTGACAAAGTGGCTGAAAATCCTTCCTAAGGAATCCCTTATTGAAACTATGGACACTGTTATGGGAGTTCTTAAGGAAAGCTTCGATACCTACCCAGAAGCAGTTTTAAACTGCATAAGAACCTTCGGTCTCGAGATAATAGAAAGTGGCAGTAAAGAGCTCATCGACCATTTTATAGATAAGGTCATCGATATAGGGTTCAGCACTGCCCAGGTAAAAGGAGTAAATGAGTTTTGGCAGGTGCAAGTAAACCAAGCTCATGTTCTAAACATAAGGGTATGGCTTGACCTTATTAAGAAAAACCCTGCAAAAACCAAAGCTCTTCTTTCTGCCCTCATCGTTTATCTTTCCCTTACAGGAACCTGTATAAAAGATACAGACCTTTTCCAAAAGGATGTAAGTGAGCTTCTTCACGCCCCCATAGCTCCTGTTTATAACCTAGTTAAACAACTAGCCAGACTTTTCCCCGTTTACTTTAATGAAATTGGAGCGGAAGGACTCCTAAGAAGTGTCTCTACAGAGGTTGATGAAATATATGGAAGATCCGACCCGGTGGTTCACTTTCTTAGAAAACAAAGCCACGTTGAAAGCAACAATCTAACTGTTCCCTTCATAGAGGGGATCTTCAAGTTCTGGTATTCCCTGGATATCGAGCATATCAAACCTTTTCTCCCAAAGGAGGTTTACAGTAGAATTGATTTATCAAGTCCCATGGTTCAAGGAGCTCATATCTTGATAAAGACTCTATTTGACGAAGCCATCATCCATAGCGTTGAGGATCTTCTTGATGTTAGCGAAGAGGTGGTAGAGGCGGTTTTCAAAAGGGTAGAAAAGGTAAGCAATGCTGAAAAAAAGCGAATGACCTTAATGATAAAATTTTATCAGCTTCTCTACGAAAAATACAGCCTTAATCCAAGGGAGATCGAAGAACATCTTCTAAAGGGGGCTCAACTTGGGCTTCCAAATCCACAAGCTTTAATTGAAGCTCTAAGACAGGAAGACCGGATTGTAAAACTTGAAGCCATCTGTGACTATTTGCTTAAACTTAAAGAGATTATTCTGGAGCCATCAGAGCTAAAGATCCAGCAAAATATATATGTAAAACGCCATATAGCTGTTGACATTCCCTCCATGTATGGCTCTTATCATGAGAAAAAGTTTGATGCTCTGGGATTGACCTTTAGACTTGAAAATCTTGCTAACCTTCTTCTGGAAGAGATTGTTCATTCCTTCGACCTAGGTTTCATCACAAGAGCTACCTTTTCTCAGATTGCCAGATTCTTCCATCTGTTCTTAAAGGCCTTAGAAGTTGATGGCATTAGATCAACCCAGCTTGAGCGCTATCAGGAGCTGTTTAAGCAAGCTCTTGATGTAAGAAGGTTTACCCATTCCCAATATATGGATATATTCAAAGGCTTTTCCGAGGCTATTAATCAAATCATAAACATCTACTACCACGTTGTTCATGAAAACAACATAAATAGAATTGTTCAGAGGTTAGGCGATTCTGAGCTCCTACCCAAATATAGAAGCACTAAGTGGCAGACTACGAGAGAAAAGATACAGCAGATTTCTGAAACCTTCCTTAGAGATCTTGTAGCAAGAACCTTTGGGCTTCAGCATCTTGATAATTTTGTGACCCATGTTCTTTCTACTCTTTCGAACCAGAAATCTTCCTTTAGCCCTCAAGCTCTGGATCTACTCCTTAGCTATGATCCCGAGAAAACCATTTCCTGCATATACGAACCTAATGAAAGAGCTTTTGATATGATCCATCTTGGAAACAAAGGCTACAATCTTGCAGTTCTTCATAGAATCGGCATAAAGGTGCCTCCCGGTTTTATAATAACAACAGAATACTTCAGATGCAGAGAAGTCATAGAAAACTTTGAAGAATCAAAAAAGGATTTCAGAGCTAGAGTTCTTAAGTTCTTAAGGATGCTTGAAAAGAAAACAGGAAAACGTTTTGGTCATCCTACTAACCCTCTTCTTCTTTCTGTAAGAAGCGGTGCTACCATGTCGATGCCTGGCATGATGACCACCTTTTTGAATGTGGGAATAAACGAAACCATTGTTGAAGGTCTTATAAGACAAACGGGGGAAGCCTGGTTTGCCTGGGACAATTACAGAAGGTTTCTCCAGTCTTGGGGGATGTCCTTTGGAATTCCAAGAAATGTCTTCGATGCAATTATGAAACGCTACAAAGATAAATACCGCAGGCAGGTCAAAAGAGAGTTCTTACCTGATGAGATAAAAACTGTGGCAAGAGCTTACAGAGAGGCTATTGAAAGTAGGGGCATCTATGTTTCCGATGATCCTACAGAACAACTCTTTATATCCATTGAAAAGGTTGTTGATTCCTGGAATGCTCCCCAGGCAAGAACATACAGAGAAATCATGGGTATATCCGACAACTGGGGGACTGCTGTAACCGTTCAGGAAATGATCTTCGGTAATCTGGACACCAACTCTGGAGCAGGCGTGATGTTTACCCACAACACATGGACAGCCGAGGAAGATATAGATCCCAATGGTGACTTTACTATAGGAAATCAAGGTGAAGATGTGGTAGGTGGACTTGTTAAGACCCTTCCTATCTCAGAAAGCCAGCGGTTAAGAGAATCAGAACTTAGAGAAACCTCCCTAGAGCGCCTTTTCCCTGAAGTTTACAAAAGACTTGTGGAAATAGCAGAAGAGCTCTGTTATAAGAGACACTGGGGTCCTCAGGAAATAGAATTTGTCTTCCTAGGTAATAGAAGGGACGGTGTCTATGTTTTACAAAGCCGTAATATGCCTCCAAGGGGTCTAAAACGGTATAAGATTTTCGTTCCGGGAGAGGAACTTTTAAAGAGCTATCTTGCAAGCGGCATAGGTGTAAGTGGGGGAGCCCTTTCTGGAAGGGTTGCCTTTGATATGGAATCTATAGAACAACTAAGAAAGGAATATCCAGAGGATCCTATTATATTTATTCGTCCCGATACTGTCCCTGACGACATAAGAGAGATATCCTTGGCAGATGGCATATTAACTGGTAAAGGCGGTGCAACCTCCCATGCTGCTATTGTAGCCCATAGACTTGGCAAGACCTGTGTTGTTGGTTGCACCAAGATGGTTGTCTGGGAGTTGGAAAGGATGTGCCAGATCAGTGGTCGCCTCATAAAAACCGGCGACCTCTTAAGTATTGATGGAAGAACTGGCAGTATTTACTGCGGTCGCCATGAAACCATGTGGATAGATTCAATCATAAAATAAGGAGGAACCTATGGCTGACGAATTTGTACCCAAAGCTTTGGGTATAAATGGTCTTGGAAGGATAGGAAAACTCACGGTATGGCATCATGTAGGGAGGAGGTATTTTTCGGAGCTGGTCGTAAACATAGGAAGAGAGGCAGGGACAAGTCTTGAAGATATTGCCCTTTATATAGAGAAGGATTCAACCTATGGACATTTGCATAATTTTCTTTATGGCTACCGAGCAAGCAGGGTAATTGAAGAGATAAACGATGCGGAAGGCACAATGAGAATAAACGGTGTTAAGGTAAAAATTCTAAGAAAGCACAGAAATCCCGCTAATATTGGATGGAAAGACCACAATGTAGAACTTGTTGTGGACACCACGGGAAGTTTTCTTGACCCCACAGTTCCTCCGGAAGATCCGAAAGGCTCCCTTAGAGGTCATCTAGTTGCAGGAGCCAAGAAAGTTATCCTGTCCGCTCCTTTCAAGATAAAAGACAAAAGTAAAACTTTCCCTGATGATACCATAACAACTGTAAAAGGCATAAACGATAATGTTTATAACCCCAGACAACATCTTATAATTTCTGCTGCCTCCTGCACCACAACCTGCCTTGCCTATATGGTAAAGCCACTTATTGACTACTTTGGAGCTTCAAGGATACTTTCCGCCTCTATGGCAACAGTTCATGCGATGACTAGCTCTCAACCCGTTCTTGATAGACTTCCCAAAGCTGGTGCCACAGATTTAAGAAAAACCAGATCCGTTGCCAACAACATCGTTCTCACCACAACAGGTGCTGCCAAAGCCCTTGCCTTTGTTATTCCTGAGATGAAAAACATAGGCTTTATTGCCGAATCGGTAAGAATTCCAACCACAACAGGTTCTCTCATTATATTGGTTGTCCTTATCCAGGATGAAAGCTTTTCAAACCCCATAAATAGAGACATCATTAATAACATCTACAAAGAAGCTTCCAAACACTACCCGGAAGGATATCTTATATACACGGAAGAACAAAATGTTTCTTCAGACATCATTGGAGTTCCAAAGGCTGCAGCAATTATTGAAGGAAGAGAAACCCATACAAGAACGGCAGCTGTAAAGTTCAACTTAAGCTCCATAGGCGTCAAAGTTGAAGCTATCGACCCTGCCTATCTAAACAGTGCAAGAATCCTAGAAGAAGATGGAAACAAAATACTCCAAATACCGGTAACCCAGGCTGTTGTCTATGGATGGTATGATAATGAACTAGGTAGCTATACTAATATGCTTGGAGATTTGACGGTAAACATCGCTGAAGCGTTAAATTAGGAGGAATATTATGAGAGCAAGGGTTGCCATTAATGGATTCGGCCGTATCGGTAGGATGATTTTCAGAGCAAACTTCGCTAGAAAAGAACCCATAGAAATAGTTGCTATAAACGACTTAGGGGATCCAGCTGATCTGGCTCATCTTTTAAAATATGATTCCGTCCACGGGATACTCCACGTAGAAGTTTCCTATGAAGCAGACTCAATAATAGTCAACGGAAAGAAATATAAGTGCTGTAAAGTTTCCGATCCTTCTGAAGCTCCCTGGAGGGATCTTGAAGTGGATATTGTGCTAGAGGTAAGTGGTCGCTTTACAGATAGGTCTCAGGCTCAAAAGCATATAGATGCAGGAGCCAAGAAGGTCATTATTGGTGCTCCTGCCAAAAAGGCTGATGCGACCTTTGTGGTAGGGGTAAACCATGAACAGTATGATCCAAGAAATCACCACGTTGTATCAAATGCTTCATGCACTACCAACTGCCTTGCTCCAATAGTCAAGGTCTTACACGATAGCTTTGTAATAGAGCATGGGCTCATGACAACTGTTCACTCATACACAATGGATCAAAGGCTTCTGGATGCCCTTCACAAGGATAAAAGAAGGGCAAGAGCTGCTGCCCTTTCTATGGTTCCAACAACAACTGGAGCAGCTGTAGCTGTTGCAGAGGTTATTCCAGAACTTAAAGGAAAGCTCGACGGACTCGCTATAAGGGTTCCAACTCCAAATGTTTCCATTGTGGATTTTGTGTGTAGAGTCTCAAAGGATGTCACAGTAGATGAAGTAAATAACACTCTGGAACAGGCAGCTAATGACTATCTAAAAAATATCCTTTACGTAGAAAGAAATGAACTTGTTTCCTGCGACTTTAACCATTCAACTTATTCTTCCATTGTTGATGCTCCCCTTACAAGGGTTATAGATGGAAAGCTTGTAAAGGTTATGAGCTGGTATGATAACGAATATGGTTATTCAAATCGTATGATAGACTTAGCTCTTTACATGGCAAGCAAGATGTAAAAGTCCGGAAAGAAAGGAGGTAAGTAGGCAAAGACTTCCACCTCAATAGAGGTGGAAGTGGCTTTACTTTGCCGAAAGGCACCATGAAGAATCTTGATGATGTAACCCTTACTGGAAAGACTGTATTTCTAAGGGCTGACTTTAATGTCCCCATAAAGAACGGAAAAGTTGAAGATGACACAAGAATCAGGGCAACCCTTCCAACCATAGAAAAAATCCTTAAAGACAGGGGAAAGCTTGTTATAGCCTCCCATCTTGGAAGACCTAAGGGCAAAGTAAATCCAGAATTTTCCCTTGCACCTGTTGCTCTTCACCTTTCCCAGCTTTTGGGAAAAACTGTAACAATGGCGCCTGACTGCATAGGCCTCCAAGTAGAAGAACTAGTTTCTACAATAAAAGAAGGGGACATCCTTATGCTTGAAAATCTTAGGTTTCATCCGGGGGAAGAAAAAAATGATCCTGACTTTGCCAAAGCCCTTTCAAAAGGAATGGATGTTTACGTAAACGATGCCTTTGCTGTCTCCCATAGAGCCCATGCTTCAGTTCGTGCCATTGTGCAGTTTATAAAGGAGTGCTGTGCTGGTTATCAGCTTCAAAAAGAGATTGAGTATTACCACAAGGTTTTGGAATCTCCCGAAAAACCTGTTGCCTTTATAATAGGAGGAGCAAAGATATCTACCAAAATAGATCTCCTTCAAAATCTCATAACAAAGTGCGATAAGATGATTATAGGTGGCGCTATGGCAAACACTTTCCTTAAGGCTTTAGGGAAGCCCGTTGGAAAATCTCTTGTAGAAGATGATTACCTTGATACTGCCAAAGCCTTTATGGAAAAGGCAAAGGCTTCAAATATTACGGTGATACTTCCAGAGGATGTGGTGGTTTCAGAATCTCCTGAAAGCCAGGAGGTCAAAGCCATTGCCATTGATGACGTCAAAGAGGATATGATGATTTTCGATGTAGGAGAAAAAACCCTTGAAAGCTACAAAAAGGTTCTTTCTGAGTGTAAAACCATTCTCTGGAATGGACCTGTTGGGATGTTTGAAAAGCCTCAGTTTTCTAAGGGGACTTTTGAGCTTGCCAAATTCTTAGGAACTCTCAAAGTTCTTACTGTTGCGGGAGGTGGAGATACTGTCTCAGCCCTCAATAAAGCTGGCGTTTATGAAAGCTTTAGCTATGTATCCACAGGTGGAGGTGCCTTCCTTGAAATGTTAGAAGGAAAGATTCTTCCAGGCATCGAAGCGTTAGAAAAGTGCTAACAAGGAGAAAGGGATGCGAAGAAAGCTTATTGCTGCAAACTGGAAGATGCATAAAACCATTTCAGAGGCGGTAGATTTTGTAAAGGCTCTGGAGACAAGACTTCCCTTTTTTGAAGACCGCTTTGTCCTGATAGCACCTCCCTTTACAGCCCTTCAGGCAGTAAAAGCTTCCATCACCAGAAAGGACTTCTTCCTAGGAGCCCAAAACTGCCATTGGGAAGAAAAAGGGGCTTTTACAGGGGAGATTTCCCCTAAGATGCTTGTTGATGTAGGATGTAGCCACGTCATAATAGGTCATTCCGAGAGAAGGCATATTTTCAAAGAAACCGACGAGATGATAAATAAAAAGCTGGTAAGTGCTTTAAAAAACGGCCTTACCCCAATTCTTTGTATTGGCGAGCTACTGGAAGAGCGAAAAAGTGGCAAAACTTTTGAGGTCATTGAATTTCAGCTTGATAAAGCCCTTAAAGATGTTGATTTGGACGGAGCTTCCAGGATTGTTATCGCCTATGAGCCAGTATGGGCAATTGGAACAGGCCATACTGCAACACCTGCTCAAGCAGAGGAGGCTCATGTTTTTATCAGGAAAAAACTTGGTCAGCTTTTTAACAAAGTTATTGCAGAGTCCGTTTTAATATTATATGGAGGTTCTGTAAAACCCGATAACGTTGATGAGCTTATGAAAAAGCCCGATATAGACGGCTTGCTTGTTGGCGGAGCAAGCCTTGAGGTTGAATCTTTTAGGCGTATAGTTGATTATAGGCTTTAGAAAGGGGAGTAAGGTGGAGACAATTTTGGTAATTATCCATGTAATTCTTTGCATATTCTTGATCGTGGTAGTCCTTCTTCAGACAAGCAAAGGTGCGGAAATAGGCGCTGCCTTTGGAGGAGCTTCTAGAACACTTTTTGGACCTACTGGTGCTACTTCCTTTATGGGAAAGCTTACAACAATTGTTGCCATTATGTTCATGTTAACTTGCATTGCTTTGACCCACTATTCTGGAAAGCCTAATGTAAAATCGGTGATGGACAAACCAAAACAGGAATCTCCAGCACCTGGGGTAACCCTTCCGGAAGCAAAACCTGTTGGCACCGAAAATAAGCCATCCCAGGGAGATGCTAAATAAAACCTAAGCTCAGGATCAGGAGCCAATGTGGTATTCCTGGTTCTGAGCTCTTTTAGTAGCTTTTTATTCTTAAAAGTAAGAAGCTTGATGCCAGAAGGGCTAATCCTAGGAGGGTTATACCCGTTTTGAAGTTAAGTAGATCTCCACATAGTCCAAGAGCATAGGAAATCACCCCAAGTCCTACCATAACCCCGAAAGAGGTTGTAAAACCTGTAGCAAAGGATCTTTTTTCAAAATCAAAAAGCTTAGAACATAGGACAAAGGATGATGGGAAAAAGGCTGTTATGATTGTAGCTTGAAGAAATAAGATATATGGCAAAAGCTCCACAGGCGAAAAGGAGATAAAACAAGTAAGGATAGCTGATATAACAAGCACCCAGAATAAGAATGTTCTTAGGTCAAAGAATGTTAAGACAAAACTTACAGCAAGGGAACTTATTAAAGCCCCTCCTCTTGCTATGCCTAAGATCTTATTGGCATAGGAAAACTCAAGCATAAGCTCTTTGGTAAGGAAAAGGGGCATAATCAAATAAAGCCCCATATTTGCTCCAGCTGCAAAGATCCACACAACATTAAGAAACCAGAGATTCTTATCTTTTAGTATATCAATAAAGATAGCTCCTATTTTCTTTTCTACCTTAATCTCAAAAGAGCTGGCATAAAAGACAGGGGTCATAACAAGAAGGATTACCCCTAATAAAGCAAATATATCTCGCCAATTCAGAAATCCTACAAAAAGGTTTACCAGAAGTGGAGCGGTTAAGATACTTGCAGCTGCAGCAGAGTCGTGAATTGGAATTACCTTGCCCCAGAGTTTTTCATCGTAGAGTTTGGTTAAAAGGGTAACCATTGCTGGAATGTAAGCTCCCGCTGAAAATCCAAGGAAGAAAAGGATTGGATAGAGGGGCAATAAACTTTTTATCAAGGCAAAGCTTAGAAGAAAGACTGCTGTTGAAAAGAGAACCAAAAGAATTGTTCTTCTATAGCCAATAGCTCCGGAAAATATTCCTGTGATAAAAAGGGAGATTCCGTTACCGACGGAGATGGTGGCAAAAAGGCTTCCCGCCCTGGCGTGAGAAATAAGGAACTCATCTTCTATCAAGGGCATAACGGGCGAAAGAAGACTTCTAGAGGTAAAAACCAAATACCAAAGGAGCCAGTAAAAAAGGAGAACAACAGTAGCTTTTCGATTGAATGATTGAAAGAATAAATTTTTCATTTTTTTATGATAGCATAGAACTATCTTTTAAAAAAGAGCTAGACGTTAATTTGAGAAAAATTTATTGGCAATTAGTGAATTATTCAATATATTACCATTTGGTAATATGGAGGTTCCATGAAAGAATTCATTAAGGTCATGAAAGCCTTATCAGATCCTAACCGGGTTAAGATTGTAAAGCTCTTAGAACGTCGTTCATTGTGTGTATGTGAACTCCAGGAAGCCCTAAGGATAGCCCAGTCCACCGTAAGTAAGCATCTTAGGGTGCTGGAAGAGGCTGGGTTGGTAAGTTATTCAAAAGAAGGGCAATGGATTAATTATCAACTAGATACCCACAATCCTTACGCAACCACTATTCTCAAAAACCTGAAAGAATGGCTCAACGAAGACCCCGAAATAGCAGGACTTATAGAAAAACTGCCTGAAATTAACCGTGAAAGAATCCTTAAAAAAAGGAGTAAACCAAATTGAGAGAGCGAACTAAATTTTTGGTAATGTTGGTAGGTTTTCTAATTGCCTACTATGTGCCCTGGGATCATCCAGTAGTTAGGCAATCTGGATTGGAAGCCTTTTTGATGCTTCAGGAATATGCAAGAGAGCATGTTTTAACCTGTTTGATTCCTGCTTTTTTTATTGCTGGGGCTATTTCGGTTTTTGTGTCTCAGGCGTCGGTTCTTAAATATTTTGGAGCCCAGGCTAATAAGTTTTTATCCTATGCTGTAGCCTCCGTTTCCGGAGCAATTCTAGCGGTCTGTTCCTGCACAGTCCTGCCTCTCTTTGTTGGCATTTATACCCGTGGTGCAGGTATTGGTCCTGCAACAGCTTTTCTTTACTCCGGACCAGCTATCAATGTGCTTGCCATTGCCATGACTGCCAAGATTCTTGGCTGGAAGTTAGGCCTAGCAAGGGCTGTTGGAGCAGTACTTTTTTCAATAACCGCAGGACTTCTTATGGCTTTTATTTTTAGAAAGGACAACAGGGAAGGCATAACGGGAAAAATCTATATACCAGAAGAAGGAGTAAAGGAGCGAACCCTACTTCAGGAAAGTCTCTATTTATTAACCCTTGTGTTGATCCTAATCTTTGCAGCCTTTGCAAAACCTGCCCATGGTTCCACCGGTCTTTGGTCAGCCATTTACTCAGCAAAATGGTATATTACTACTGCCTTGTTAATCATACTGGGGATTATGTTAAAGACCTGGTTTACCAAGGAAGAGTGTAAGCTCTGGGTTGAGGCTACCTGGGGATTTGCAAAACAGATTTTTCCACTTCTTGGTGTTGGTGTCCTAGTAGCAGGATTTATGCTTGGTCGACTAGGACATCCAGCCCTCATTCCAGAACAATGGATTCAAGCCCTTGTAGGTGGTAACTCTTTTCAGGCAAACCTTTTCGCTTCTGTTGTAGGGGCTTTGATGTATTTTGCAACCTTGACGGAAGTGCCAATACTTCAGGGGCTTCTTGGAGCCGGTATGGGGCAAGGACCTGCTCTTGCTCTGCTTTTGGCAGGACCTGCTCTGTCTCTTCCAAACATGATAGTAATTGGAAGTGTTATGGGTGTTAAAAAAACCCTCGCTTTTATAATTATCATAGTAATTCTTTCAACCATTGCAGGAATGCTTTACGGAGCAATTGCTTAAGCCAAGTTTTAAAAGGAGGGAATAAAGGTGGATATCAAAGTATTAGGTTCTGGCTGTCCTAGATGTGAGCAAACGGTAAAGGTAGTTATAGATGCTCTGGCAGAGGCAGGTGTGACCGCTAATGTGGAAAAAGTTACCGATGTTAAAAAAATTGCTAGCTGGGGAGTATTTGTAACACCTGCTGTGGTGATAGATGGTGAAGTAAAATGTGTAGGGAAAATTCCAACCAAGGAAGAGGTTAAATCATGGTTTGGAAGATAAGGAAGTCTTTCTGGATTTGCTCAACCGTAGGGGATGAATGTATCTTCCATTGAAGTACAGGAAGGAGCCAATAAAGATGGCCCTTCCGATTAGTTTTTAAAAGCTCATATTAAACCGAAGTGTCCAGATGTATCCTTCGTTGGAAGAATCACCCCTTAGATTATCATTTAGATACTGGAAGTCCACGGTAAAACTCCCAAAGAGTCCTTTATATTCGAAAAGATGGAGCTTTACATAGCCTTCCAATACGTTGGTGTGAGAGACTTCAGAATTGGATGGACCATGGAGGTAACCATAGCCAATTCCTATCTCATCCTGACTTCTACCCCACGACGAACCCTTGATGTTAAGTCCGAAGGATAGGAATCTATCGTAGTCTACTACGGCGTCGTCATCTTGCCATCCCGCACGGAAGAAGGCTCCAAGAAGATCTTTCACAATTTCCTGGTCTGCACTTACTCCAAAACCTCTAAGATAGCTCTTTCCTCCTTCCCATGAGGGAAAATCCTTTGTTGTGGTGAACCCGTAAAGACGATAATTTCCTTTTCCCCATGGCATTTCCAATGTGTAGCCAACCTGCAATCCAAAGTAGCCATAAGTGTCTTCTTCATCGTTTTTGGAGGTCATTATGACTCCCCGCACTTCAAGTTTATCAATAGAAAGTTCTACTGCCCCTCCTAGGTCGTAACTTGGCAAGTTTGCAATTGGATTGTTTACAAAGGCTTCATTCATAAATTGCTCGAGCTCATCGTTGGCATAGGCATTGTCATCAATAAAGGCAGTGGCATCAATAATACCCCCTGTAATTTTAAGTCCAACATTTCCTTGAACTGGAAAGGTGTGGCTATACCATAGCTCTTGAAGGTGGTCTTGCCATTTATGGCCGTTAATGTTTTTAAGGTCATCTTCAAGATCATCTGCATTTGGTGACAACACAAAAGGAACTTTTCCCTTTATTCCATTTCCTTTTGCAAAACTTGCTCTTCCGTAGAATTCTCCCTCTTTCCATGGCCTCCAGGATGCGCTTAAGTCAAGCACACCATATCCATCCTTTTCGTCATCTCCTTCGCCTTCCGAGTGAACAAACCATTGGTATGAGCCAGTGGCACTGGCTGAGATTGAAAAGGTGTCCGTAACGTCTAAAGCCCAAAGGGAAGAACAATAAATAGTCCCTATAAAAATAGCCAATGCAAAGCTTCGCCTCCCTAAAAGCCTCATCTCGCTTTCCTCCTGTAAAAGGGTTTCTCTTTTATAAGAAGAGACCTTTCTGGTCTTTTTGTTGCGAGATTCATCTCGCTAGGTTTAGAAGCCCTTTAAATTAATTATTATAAAATCTCCATGTTTATAGATCAAATAAATTCTTCAAGGGGTGAGTCATTTTTTCTTGAAAAAATACTCTTGCCATTAATTCGAAAATGTGTATATTAGAAACCGGAGTGCCGAAGTGGTGGAATTGGTAGACACACCATCTTGAGGGGGTGGCGGGGAGACCCGTGCCGGTTCGAGTCCGGCCTTCGGCACCACCTAAAGGTAAAAAAATCGGAAAGATTTTCGGGTTTTTTATTTTTTCTAGCGTTTCCAAAATCCTGAGCTTAAGAGCACTAAAATAGTCATTATTTCAAGCCTTCCAACAATCATAAGAAAGGAAAGAACCCACTTGCCGATAACAGGAATTTCTTTGTAGGTAAAAATTGGACCAACGATACCAAAGCCTGGCCCAACATTCCCAAGACAGGATGCAACCGCCCCCATAGAAGAAATTAAATCAACCCCCGTTCCGCAAAGGACTCCGGTTCCCATTACAAAGATAGTCATGTAAAGAACGAAAAAACCAAGGCTTCCACTTATAATATCCTGGGAGATCACCTTGCCACCAAGCCTTGTAGCACTTACAGCGTGGGGATGAATCAATTTTCGAAGCTCATTGAAGGCGTGCTTAAACAGAAGAACTATGCGCATAATCTTTATACCACCGCCAGTTGAACCAGCCATAGCACCCAAAAACATGGCTATCATCACACAAAATCTTGCTACATCAGGCCATTTATCATAGTCTCTTGTGGCATAACCAGTGGTTGTTATGATTGAAACAATTTGGAAGGCAGAGTCCCTTAAGGCATCCAAACTACTTTCATAAGATTGCCTTATAGAAAGGAAGGTTATCAATACAAGGGAGGTTGTTATAGCCATAAACCATCGAAATTCGGGATTTTTCACTAGAGCCCTAACCTTTCCATGAAGAAGCTCATAATGGAGAGAAAAATTTATGCCTGCTATAAGCATGAAGAAAATTATAATGACTTCTACTTTGGCACTATTAAAGCTTGCTATGCTTCCATCATACGTTGAAAATCCCCCTGTGGGCATGGTTGTAAAGGTATGATAAAGGGCATCGAAAGGAGAAAGGCCAACGGCAACAAGCAAAGCAAATTCAAAAATGCTTAAGAATACATAGATTTTCCATAAAGCCTTTGCAGTATCCTGTATTCTTGGCTTTAATTTATCAACAACAGGGCTTGGAACTTCCGCCTTGTATATCTCCATACCACCTACGCCAAGAAAAGGAAGGATTGCTACAGAAAGCACAATAATTCCCATACCTCCAAGCCACTGGGTGATGGCTCTCCATAGGTGTAGTCCCCTATCCATACTCTCAAGACCTGAAAGAATAGTTGCTCCCGTCGTTGTAAAGCCAGAAACTGCTTCAAAGAAGGCATCGGTAAAGTTCTCTGTAGCCCCTGTTAGTATGTAGGGCATTGAACCAATCAAAGCTGATAAAATCCAGGAGCAAGTGACAATCAAAAAAGCATCCCTATGACCTACACTGGGTTCTCCCTTTTTTCCAAGAAGAATAAGAATTACTCCTCCAAGAAAGGCTATAATCTGGGAGGTCAATAAACCTTTAAAGCTTGCTTCTTTTAGAAATGCACTTACTAGAACACAGGGAAATTTGAAGCAACTAAGAACAAGAGCAAGAATTCCAAGGATTCTTAATATAATAGGCCAGTTCATTTTACCTAGTGGCGGTCAAAAGATTTTCAACCTTGGCAAGGGATTTCTCCATTGCAAATATAATCAGCTTGTCCGTAGGTTTTATAATAGTGTCCCCTTTTGGAATAATAACCTTTCCCTCTCTCACAATAGCTCCTACAATAGCTCCTAATGGAAAGTTTATGTTTTTAAGAGGTCTATTCACTATCGGCGTGCCAGCTACAGCCTCTGCCTCTATAACCTCAGCATTTTCGCTCCTAAGAGGTGTAACTGAAAGAACCTTACCTCTCCTTACAAAACCAAGAATTGCCTTAACAGCAGCAAGACGACTGCTTACAACAATATCAATCCCTATGGAAGAAACGAGAGGCAAATAGGTAAGGCGGTTTATCCTTGTTATAGCTTTTTTAGCACCAAGCTTCTTAGCAAGCAAAGAACAGAGAATATTGTTTTCTTCATCTTCTGTAAGAGCTATGATAAAATCCATCTCTCCAACGTCTTCTTCCACCAGAAGATCCTTATCCGTTGCATCTCCATTAATAACCATAACTTTTTCAAGCTCTTCTGCAAGAACTTGGCACTTATGGGGATCCTTTTCAATGATTTTGGCAGAAATCTTTTTATGCTCTAAAGTCTTGGCAAGAGTAAGTCCAACCTGTCCTCCTCCAACAATCATGACCCTTTTTGTTTGAATTACCTTGCTTTCCGAAAGATGGCTAATGTTTTCGTCTCTTCCTGGAACGGTTACAAAATATACAAGATCGCCCTTCTGAATAGCATCGTCACCACGGGGTATTATTACTTTATCCTCCCTTACTATTGCCCCTATGAGAAGGGAGCTTTCCTTCGGCTTGAAATCTCTAAGTCTAATGCCCTTAAGGGCTGAATTATCCCCTATGGAAATCGCAACAAGCCTCAGCTTACCATCAGCAAGGTCTATAACATCCGATGCCCAGGGATGTTCTAGAATGTGCATTATATTTTTTACCATCTCCATTCCAGGATCTATTATGTAGTCTATCCCCAGCACATCTTTACTTATAATCCCATATTCATGAGTATACTCTACGTTCCTTATCCTGGCTATTTTGGTAACTTTAGGGTTAAGTTTCTTGGAAAGAAAACAAACTACTAAGTTTACTTCGTCACTATCTGTTGCGGCAATCATGAGGTCACATTCTTTTAAGCCAGCTTCCATAAGAACTCTAGGACTTGTGGCAGAGCCAAGAATTGCCTTAACATCAAGGATCTCTTCAACCCTTTTTATCTTTTCTTTGGATTTATCAATAAGAACTACCTCATGGTGTTCCTCTGCAAGCTTCCTTGCTATATTAAAGCCTACTTCACCAGCTCCAACAATAAGTATTCTCATTAAATCCGGCACCTCTCGGATAGATCCACCGAAAGGTGATACTAGCAAAAAAACTAAAGAAGGTAAACTTTAACTACTTCGTCTCTGTCAATCCCCTCGGCGTGTTCTGGAACAATTATAAAGCCATCAGCCCTTGAAACTGAAAAAATCATACCAGATTTAGCAAAAATAGGATCCACCAAAATTTCATCTCCTTTATATATCAGGTTTACAAGGATATAATCTTCCCTTCCATGAACAGAAGGAACCTGTTTTACCAGCCTTCCCTGCAGGATCCCTTTTGAGTAAGGAAACTCAAGTCTTTCACCACCTAGTTTTTTTAGAAAAGGGCAAACCAAAGAAATCATCACCATCATAGAAGAAGAAGGATGTCCCGGAAGTCCCCATATATACTTGTTATCACCTTTCCCGAAAATAGTAGGCTTACCAGGCTTTATAGCTACTCCGTGGAAGATAACTGTAGCCTTCTCTAGCCTTTCTATAGCCTTTAAGGTAAAGTCCCTTGCTCCGACGGAACTTCCCCCGGAAATAAGAAGCACATCGTGGGTAGTTATTAAGTCTTTACAGATACTTTCAAGTTTTTCAAGATCATCCGAAACAAGTTCTCTAGCACCAACAAGGGCTCCCATCTCTTTGCAAAGACCTGCAATAACAGGAGTGTTTACATCTCTTACCACTCCAATTGGAAGAGGTGGTTTATGGTTTGAAGAAACAATTTCATCTCCCGTTGATACTATAGCTACTCTTGGCTTTCTATAAACCTTAACGGAGGTTATCCCAGAGGCAGAAAGCACACCTATATCTTGAGGTCTTAGCCTTTTCCCTGGTTCAAAGAGAACATCTCCTTCCCTTATATCTTCCCCAACATCCAGAACATGTTGACCAGGCGCCACAGGGCGATAAACCTCAATGGTTTCTTCGTCTATTCTTTCCGTATGTTCCACCATCACAACAGCATCAGACCCTTCGGGAAGGGCAGCACCGGTAGCTATCGCCATAGCCTCATTGAGACCAACGATACCTTCAGGGGATTTTCCCATTTCTACCTTACCAATTACCCTAAGAAAAGCGGGAAGGGTCTCGCTTGCTCCAAAAGTATCCCTTGCTCTAACTGCGTATCCATCCATTGTAGCTCTTTTGAAATGAGGAACAGATTCAACCGCAACAACCCGTTCGGCAATAACTCGTCCATAGGCTTCTTCTATCGTTACCTCTTCAACACCAAGAGGAACAAAGGAATCTATTATTTTCAGAACTTCTTCCCGGGAGAGCACTTTAAGAAATTCCATAAACCACCAGCCCCCCAAGTTTATAAAACCCTTGAAAAGACTTCCTTGCAGATCTTTCCAAAATTACCTAAGTTCTTCACAACCGTTATGCCTGCCTCTTCCATAGCTTCAATCTTAGCCTGGGCTGTTCCGCTGGAGCCACTTATGATAGCCCCAGCATGACCCATTCTCCTACCTGGTGGGGCAGTAAGCCCTGCAACAAAACCAACAACAGGCTTTGTTACATACTCTTTCACAAACCGAGAGGCTTCTTCCTCGGCAGAACCCCCAATCTCTCCAACCATAACTATGCCCTTAGTGTCGGGATCATCCTGGAAAGCCTTAAGGCAATCTATAAAGTTAGTCCCGTTTATGGGATCTCCTCCTATGCCAATACAGGTGCTTTGCCCTATACCCTCCAGAGTCAACTGATGGACTACTTCGTAGGTCAGAGTTCCAGACCTAGAAACTACCCCAATATGGCCAGGTTTATGAATATGACCTGGCATAATACCCACCTTTGCCTGACCAGGAGTAATAATGCCCGGACAATTCGGACCAATAAGTCTCGACTTTGAACCCTTAAGAACACTTTTAACCTTAAGCATATCAAGCACTGGAATACCTTCGGTAATTGCCACAATAATAGGAATCTCTGCATCAATAGCTTCAAGAATAGCATCAGCAGCAAAGGCAGGAGGAACAAAAATCAAAGAACAATTAGCTCCAGTAGCCTTAACAGCTTCTTTAACCGTGTTAAAAACTGGAATATCATCCATATATTGACCGCCCTTTCCTGGCGTAACACCTGCAACCACTTTCGTTCCGTAAGCTACACACTGGCGGGTATGGAACTGCCCCTCTCTTCCAGTAATGCCCTGGACAAGAACTCGTGTATTTGAATCAACCCATATACTCATATCTTTATCCTCCCGAAATTTGCTAGGTTAAGCCGACTTTGCAATGGCTGCAATTTTCTGAGCCGCGTCATTGAGGTCTGTAGCAACAATAAAATTCAACCTGGAAGCCTCCAGAATCTCCCTTCCCTTTTCAACATTGGTGCCTTCCATACGGATTACCACAGGAACCTTTATGTCTACCTTCTTGGCCGCCTCAACTATTCCCTGGGCAAGGACATCACACCTTAAGATGCCCCCGAAGATATTAATCAAAACCCCTTTGACATTCGGATCACTCAGAATGATCCTAAAGCCATTCTCAACCATCTCTGCACTGGCACCACCACCTACATCAAGAAAGTTAGCAGGTTCTGCTCCTGCAAGTTTTATAAGATCCATCGTAGCCATAGCAAGTCCTGCTCCATTGACCATGTTGCCTATATTTCCGCTCATTCTTATGTAGTTGAGGTTATACTTGGAAGCTTCCACTTCAAAGGGATCTTCTTCATCAAGATCTCTATACTGAAGAATATCTTTGTGCCTGAAAAGAGCATTATCGTCGAAGTTTATCTTGGCATCTAAAGCAATAAGCCTTCCATCAGAGGTTATAATAAGGGGATTAATCTCAACGAGGGAGCAGTCGTAATCGATAAAAAGCTTATAAAGATTATTAACCATAGAAGTGAAAACCTTAGCAATATCCCCTGAGAGCTTAAGCCCATAGACTAGCTCTCTAACATGGAAAGACTGAATACCAAGAAGAGGATCAACATTTAAAGTGATGATCTTTTCCGGCTCCTTAGAAGCAACCTCCTCTATATCCATACCTCCAGCAAGACTTGCCATAATCGCCACAGTCCCCGTTCGCCTGTCAGGAAGTATTCCAAAATAAAGCTCCTGCTCTGGTTGAAGTCCCTCTTCTACCAAGATTTTTCTCACAATCTTTCCTTCAGAACCTGTCTGATGGGTAACAAGCTTCATTCCAATAAGAGCCTTTGCAAAACTCCTTACCTCTTCTTCTGTCTTTGCCAGCTTAACTCCTCCAGCCTTCCCTCTTCCACCTGCATGGATCTGGGCTTTAAGAACTACGGGAAAACTCCCGATCTCTTTGGCTACTTCTACCGCCTCATCGGCACTGAAAGCTACCCTGCCCCTCGGAACTGGAATAGAGTACTTAAGGAATAACTCTTTGGCTTGATACTCATGAATCTTCATAGAAAAACTCCTTCCCGGATGATCCAAGATGTTATACCGCTAACAAACACCAAACACCAAAAATAAGGTTTAACAATATTAAATTCAGTTCAACTAGTCAATTCCCACAAAGACCTTTTACAAAGGCTCTTACATTTTTTCCGAGAACAGAGTGGTTATAGCCACCTTCTAAAACCCCGAAAACACCTATTTTAAGCTCCTGGGCTCGTTGGTATATCATCTTGCCTATTTCGTAGTAATCTTCCGTGGTAAGAAGGCCTCCCCAGTCTTCCACATGATTATCAAAGCCTGCAGAAACAGCTATTATGCTCGGCTTAACAGACCATAGCTTGCTTTCTATGGATTCTAGATAAAGCTCTCTTTCTGAAGCCTCCGGGTTATGAATTGTTATGTAGTCTTTGCCACCAAGGATGTTCACAGTGCCGTCTCCGTAGTGAAGGTCAAAGTCAAGGATATAGGCAGACTCTATTTTCCCCTGGGCTTTAAGATATTCTATGGCTATTGCCAAGTTGTTGAAATAACAAAACCCCCAACTGCTATCCGCCGAGGCATGGTGTCCAGGAGGCCTTATAACCGCAAAGGCTGGTTCAGAAAGGGCTATTTCGGCAGCCCTTATGGCTCCCCCTGCAGCAAGGGCTGAGATGTTATAAAGTCCCTGCCTTACAACGCTCTGTATGTGTCTTTCCGTGTGAACCCTTGCAATGTCATCCCACCCGGCAGGAATAGCCTCCTCAAAGGGATAACCATCCTTTTTAAGCTCTTCTAAGATCGGCTCTATTCTTCCAGGAGCCGAGGCAGGATCTCTCGTATAGGGCTTTAGAAAATCATTGTGAGTAACAATTTTCATAGTTCTCCTCCTTCCGTAAACTACAGCCTCAGCAAAAGTATAAATTAAATTAGCCCATGAGTGTAGAAGTTAAGATTTTTAAAAAGACTGGAAAATCCCCTTGATGCCACTACTGGCTAGAAATAATTTTAGCTATTGCTTCTTTAAGATCGTCTGTGCTGAAGGGCTTAGGAATAAATATATTAACCCCAAGCCTGTTTAACTCTTCTTCCAAAGGTTTAATTGTGGAGTAACCGCTCATCACTATAATAGGCACCTTAGCGTCACTCTTTCTTATTTCCCTTATAAGCCCTCTACCACCAATGCCTGGAAGTCCCAAATCCGTTACGATAACATTGTAATCCTTCGAAGATTTCAATTTATCCAAAGCCTCTGATGGATCTTTGGCTACTTCAGCCTCAAAACCTTCCCTTTCAAGGAAGGTCTTTATAAGTTTTCCAGCTATGTCCTCATCTTCGACGATAAGTACCTTTACATTTCCAGCTAATTCTTTTGACCCCCTATCCTGGAAAGAAGCAACTTCTTTTTCCCTCAGTAAACTTTTTGCTACAGGGAGATAAACTTTAAAGGTAGTTCCCTGACCCAACTCGCTTTCACAAAGAACAGCCCCTCCCAAAGATTTGACTATACCGTAGACTGTAAAAAGGCCAAGACCACTTCCCTTTCCTACAGGCTTGGTCGTAAAAAAAGGATCAAAAATTTTATTGATAATATCTTTACTCATACCATGGCCATTATCTTCAACTGTTATTACTACATAGCAACCTTTTTTCATAACAGCAGTATCTTCCGCCACAAACTCGTTAGACAAACTAATTTTTATTAATCCCTCTTCTTTGGATTCAAGAGCATCTTTGGCATTTTTAAGTAAGTTCATCATTATTTGCTCAATGGTACCCTTTTCACATAATACTTTATCGTTAGAAGCGTTATTTGAAACAACAAAGTTTATAGACCGGGGAAAAAGCTGTTTGCAAAGCTTTATCACTTTGTCAACCTCATCTAATAAAGATACAACCTCCTCTGCCTCCTCTGTCTTTCTAGCAAAAGCCAGAATATCCTTAACAATCCTGGAAGCCCTTTTGGTCATCACTTCTATATTCTCAAAATACTGAATTCCCTTACCATAACACTCTTTCTTTAACATCTCTAGGCTAAGAACCACACCATGAAGAATATTATTAAATTCGTGGGCAACACCGCTAACCAGGGTTCCAAGGGACTCAATCCGTTGAATATTAGCAATTGTTCGCTCCAGCTTAAGTCTATCCGCTTCCATTCTTTTAATCTCTGTGATGTCAATAATACCAGCGATTATCGCTGGCTTCCCACCAAGTTCAATATAATTGGAAAAAATCCTTACTATTCTTTCGTCACCAGATCTATGAATAATTGAAATCTCATACTGGAGTGGTTCAAGAAGACTTCCATCCATACGCCTTCTTACGTTGTTAGCCACAATAGATCTATCTTTTTCAGAAACAATTTTCAGCAAAATGTCTTGTAAGGAGAACCCTTCCAGGAAATAGCCTGTAAGGGTTTCCATGATTTTGTTTGCATAAGTTATTTTGCCTTCTTGAAAGACTAAAATGCCCACCGGTAAAAGTTCAGAAAATTTTCTGAATTTTTCCTCGCTTTCTCTTAATCTTAGTTCCCTCTCTCTTAAAGCTTTCAAGGTCTCATAAAAGGACTTTTCAAGAACTATACCTTCAGAAAAATCAAAAAACTCTCCAGGAGCTTTATCTATGGGCGATAGAGTATCACAGGTTTTTACGAAAGCTGAAAATCTCTCTAAAGGACTAACAATACCTTTGTAGAGCCAAATTCCAACACTAGTTCCAAGAACTAATAAAAGCAACAACAGAACAACTAGGCTGATTCCCTGGATTTTTAGTAACGGCGAAAAGGCCTCTAATAGGGGAAGCTTTATGATGTAAAAAAGATCAGCCACAACGGATTTTGCTACAGAGACAATAACCCATTCATCTTCGAGTTTTACTACCTTTGAAGCTAAAGAATTCGTTTTAAGTTTATGGAAACACTCATAGCTTAGGGTTTCCTGTTTTTCTATCCTTTCAATCTCAGGATGGGCTACATAATTTCCAAAATCATCCACAACAAAAAGATTGTAGCCATATTTTCCAGCAACCCTAACAGAATTTAGAAGGACTCTAAGGTTTATTTCAGCTACAAGAGAAGTATTGACATCTACTCTATAAACCATCCCTAACACAACAGTTCCAGAGACAGAGGAGTAATAGGGAGGAATCAAATAAAAAGAACTTTTATCAACACCATTACCTTGCCATGGTATATTGGCAATTTCCAGATATAAGGCTGAAGGATAAACTATCCTGGTTATTCGACCATTTTTGTCCATCTCAAAAAGGCTATGCAATCGACCCTCAAAAAGGGCTGGATCTATTTTCTTGTGTTGATCCACTGAAAGTTCTACCGACACCATTCTCATCACATTTTGAATATTTACAATTTCCGAATCGAAGATGTTTCTAGCAACCTCTACCTGATGTAATTTTATTTCCCTTATAATGTTGAAAATCGAGTAGAAGCCATAGGAAAAAGCAAGTAGGTAGAGTAAAATAATAGGAAGGAGTATTCTCTTTAGGATGGTTTTTCTTACTTTTTCTGCTAAAGGAGCGCTATTTTTTCTTTGCCTATTATTTGCCATAGAAATTACTAGTAACTTACAGGTTCTAAGCTTCCGTCTTTAATAGTGTAAATCCAGCAAGGTCTTTCTACATCGCCAAAATCATTAATGCTAATAGAAGATAGGAGCCCTTTGAGGTTTTTAATGGTTGTAAGGGCATCTGGCAAAGCCTCTTTTTTACCTTTAGCCCTAATAAAGGCCTCCTTAAATACATAAACCGCTTCATAAGACTGCATGGCTGGAAAGTTTGGTATTTTGCCAAATCTATCGAAATAAAGCTTTTTAAATCTTTTTGCCTCTTCACTTAATTGAGGAGGTTCTAAACTTGTGAGAAAAACCTTTGGATTTGAAACATTAAGCCTTTGTAAAAAGGCAGAAGTTGAAGCCCAGTCTGAAGTAAAAACAACAGGAGGGGGATAAATCCCATTAAGCCAGTTTACAATGTAAGCACTGTCTAGAGCAGAAGTTACCAGGACAACAGCCTTTGGTTTAAACTCCATTAACCTCTGAAAAACCTCCAATGGAACACCCTCTTTACCGCCAAAGTAACCAAGTTTACAAGCGGTGAACCAAGAAAGGGATTTAATGTCAGTTGTTAAATTGCTTTCGCCTTCTCGGGTAAGGACTTCTAGGAAGTTTTCAACAAAATCTTCAGAAAACTGCCAGTTACTTAGGTCATATATGAAACACCACCTTTTATCCTTTTCTTTTTTAAAAAACTCTATTGAAAACATTGCCAGATGTCTAGTTCTTACTCTCAGGTCAGGATGAACCCTGAAGAAGTAATCTTTAATTCCAGAAAGCCTTGATGTAGAAACAGTTGGAGCTATAGCAACAGTCTTTGAACTATCAAGTTTTGGCTTTATAGCCATCGCAGAAGAACTGGTCATTGGACCTATAACAACAAAAATTTTATCGGCAATCCTATCAAAAGCTTCAACTGCCCGGGATGGATCGCCTTTATCATCTTCTATGATGACCCTTATTTCACGTCCCTCTATTCCACCACCAGCGTTTATTTCTTCTACTGCTATAAGGAGCCCATTTCTTCCCTGCACGCCAAGATCGGAATATTTGCCTGTAAGAGGTCCTATAAAACCAATAGTTACAGGTTCTTTAGAACAGGAAGCAAGACTTAAAAGGCTCAAAAGGACAAACAAAAACTTAGCTCTATTCATAAATAAGTCCTTAAAACCTCTTGCTTTTTCATTGTTATTATAACAATACAAAAGAATTACTTCAAAGAGTCAAAATAGACTTTTATGTAGCTATGGCTTTTCAATTTCTCCTACAATTTCTTTTACTAAAGAAGGCCAAAAGAGTAAGGAGGTGTGGCAAAGAGGCGAAGTCATCCTGACTTCCCAGCCTCTAGGCACGTTATAAAGAGACCCTAGGGGAAATACCATATTGTCGGCAGGGCTCCAGAACTGAACCGCTCTAAAGGAAGGATTTGAAATTAAATTAATCGCTTTAAGGACTTCCTCTGACATAAATTTCAAGGATTTTGCAAGGGGGCTTATTGCTAAAGAAGCAAGTTTACTGCCATAAAAGGGAGTTCCAAGGGTTATAACCTTTTTTATATTAAAACCATCCTCTTTAAGCTTTGTAGCCAAAAGGGCTCCAATGAGTCCACCAAGGCTATGGCCAACGAAAAAGATTGGCAAGTCTTTGGAGATGTTTTTGTTTTTAAGTTCCCGCTCGAAAAGTTCTACTATTTCAAAGAAGCCAGACTTAAAAGATCCATAGCCAAGGGCAATAAAATTAACATTCCTCCCAGCAATGACCAGCCTTAAAGGAATAGCTCCACTTCTGTTGTGAAAAAGACCATGGATAAAAACAATTAACATGGAAGGATTTTCCCTTTCTACATTATAAAGCTTCTTAAACCAACCAAGAGGGTAAGATATCAAAATCAAAGGGAAAAAGAGCCAGCTGGAAACAAGCCCTAAAAAGAATAACTCCTTTAGCTTTCGCCCCGTAATCTTCTCTAACTCCCTTTCCTCGCTTTCAGAGCGGTTGTGAAAACAGGGAACATTTGATACCTCATACCAGTAAAAGCAATAAGTAAGAAATGGAAAAATGATCCAAATAGCAATTACTAACCAACCCATTGTAAAACTCCTTTTTAGCCTTCTTTAAAAAACTCCAAAAGCTCTCTTAAATCACAAATTGCAAAATCGGGAGCCACCATTTCCTTTCTTATAACCTTTGCTACCATTTTCTTTTCTCTTTCTGGTCTATGGATAAACCATACTGTTTTAAAGCCTGAAAGATGGGCAGGAAGAATGTCCATTTCATAGGAATCTCCAATCATCCAAAGTAGCCTTTCCCCTGCTTTAAAGCTAGCTCTTCTGTAGATTTCTCTGGAAGGCTTTTTAACCCCCTCAACATAGCTAAGGATCCTATGGGAGAATAGAGCCATCACTTCACCATACTTTATGGAAAGCCCCTCGTAAAAGGGATGCCATATATTGGAGATAATCCCAAGTTCAAAGCCTCTTCTTTTCAGTTCACAAAGAACATCTGGAACTTCTGGAAGAAGCTCAACGCAATGTCTTTGTTCTTCCCAAACTTCCCTTAGCACATTCATAACTAGTGATCCGTCAAGATAAGAAAGAATAGGATAAACTGCCTTAAAAAGCTCTTCTGGAGTGTTTGAAAAGGTAGTCATTATGATTTCCCCAATTTGCTTTGATTTTTCCTCGCCAAGATTTAACCTGTAATTAATCAGTCGTCTTGGAGACATTTCACTTCCCGTTGCAATTGTATGGCCTATATCGAAAAATATCGTTGTCCTCATTTAATCCTGAAAAAACTCCTTTCCTTCTCTAAGGCACATTTCAGCTCTTTCGAGCTGTCGGCCTAAGTATATGGCGTGGCTTATCTCGGAAATTATGCCATCTTTGGCTATCTCATGCTGAAGTTTACTTGCCTTGTTTCCACTATAGGTTTTTAGAACCACGTCACCATGGCAATATTCGACTATTATTTCTTTATCCACATAGACCTTGAAATAGCCCATTGGATCTAAACGATATTTAAACTTCTTTTCATAGGCTATTTGACTTGCCCTATCAAGTTCTTTTTCATCTATACTGATGGAATAGCTGATGGTTGTTATTGATCCTTTCTCCATTTCTGCTCCATTGGCCACGTATTCTAGCAAGGCCATAAGTCCAAAGACGTTCAGCATCCAGGCATCCATGGCATTGTGTGTCCTGAAGTTAGCGCTAAGAGTGAGTTTTCCGTCAAACCGTCTAAAGAAAATACTTATAAGACAAGGAACGCTTTCTTTGGTAAGCAAGTCTCTTCTGGTATCCCAAGTGGCGATAAGGCTTCTTCTGTCCTCGGGATCTGCTTTTAACTTTTGGATCACTCTTTCGATTTGGCTAAATCCAAAGTAACTAATCATTCTATGGCCATAGGTGTAAGAGACATCTTCTTGAAGGAGTCCATTTAGGAATTCCTTTTGATAGTTTTCTATCACCCCCTTATCAAAACCATATTTTTCTAACTCATCCCATGGCACATCCCATGGGTTTTCTACAACCACCTTAAGGTTTTGGAGCTCTCTTCTTTTGCCTTTTCTGAGTTCAACAGGATGTCCAAAAAAGAAAAGCCTGTGAATTAGTTCTTTCCAGGCTGACAAAACGTCTTCTTCACAAACGACGTGAGATCTTGGATTGCTTGGGAAATAGTTGGTCTTGAATTTAGGAAGGGGAATATATAATCTTTCAATATGTGAATTTTTTCTTGGCTGATAGTTTCCAAGAAAGTCTTTTATTCGCTGAATTGCATTATTATCTTCTGGTTCTCCTGCAAAGAATATTTGTGGTTTATTTCTGAACATTTCAGGAGTCACAAGGTTATCTATAATGCGGTTTCTTCCTTTTATGATTACCGGTTCAGCATTTTCAAAAAGAACCCCCTTAGGGGAATCCTTAAGGGGTTCAATTCCGTTTTCGAAAAAGGCCTTTAGATCCTCATAGGATTTGCTTCTGTTTCTTCCAAAGACAATAAGTGTATCGATCTGTGGATTGTAAAGAAGATTTCTTAGCATTTCTCGCAAACCGTTTCCGTAAAGTGTTCCTATAACTGATACATGTTGTTCTAGGCTAACTCCGTTATGTCGCAAGAGCTTTTCAATGTATTCCGTGCTTGACCACAGAGTGACAATACCTATGGTGCCATAGGGGTTTATAACCTTTAGTTTGTCTTGCCAGTAAAGAGGCTTGAAGGCCAATCTAGTCATAAAGTAGGCTCCATTCTTCTTCTTGAGGTAAGCTCTGTAATGTCAGAAAGAATATATTTATATGTTTCCTCAGAGATTGTCAGTTGTTTAAAAACTTCAATACCTGCCTCTTCTACAGCTTTCATCCAAAAGTTATCCCTTTCGGGTGAAGAAGAGTCGTAGGGATGCTCGTAATAGATTTTCTTTATCCCTGCAGCCGCAACAAGCTTCAAACAAACATAACAAGGGGCAAGGGTTGTATAAAGGGTAGCCCCTTTTAAGGGAATACCATACTTGGATGCCTGGGCTATAGCGTTTGCCTCCGCATGGGAAGCTCTACAGAAATTATACTTATCCATATCGCTTACATTCATAAATCTTCTGTAACAAAAGGGTTTTCCATCAATTGGAGGTTCATCTATACAGTGAGGAGCTCCTGGCACAGCTCCATTGTAGCCAGTAGCTAGGATGTGGTTATCCTTTACGATGACGGCACCAACCTTTCGGGAATTACAAGTTGAACGGGTGCTCACAATCTTTGCAATGAGCATGAAATATTCATCCCAGCTAGGTCGAATAACCTTATGTTCCGACATGGTCAGCTAGTTACCTTTCTATAACCTTTAGGAAGAAGGGCTCCTACAGGACAAACATTCACACAAGCATCACAGGATGCGCAAGCATCCTCGTCTCCTTCAAAATAGGCAACCATTGTTCTAAAACCTCTCAATGCGAAAGTAAGAAGAGGCTTTTCCGATACTGTTTTGCAAGTATGAATACATCTTGCACAGAGCACACACCGCCATGGGACATAATAAAGGGGACCAAAATCAACAAGGTCTGGCATTTTTCTATCTATGCGTGAAAGAGGCTTTGGATTCAGACCAACTCCGAGATGCTTGGCAATACGCATAAGAAGACAGGGCTTGTCTACGGGACATACCTTAGGATTACAGGGATGGAGAGACATAAGAAGCTTGAAAGCACTTCTTTGGAGTCTTCGAACTTCAGGGGTATCTGTTCTTATTTTCATGCCATCTTTTACTTTTTCAGTGCAGGAGGTAACAGGTCTTCCAATGCCTTCTATCTCTACGAAACACAGCCTACAGGATGCATGAGGATGGGGGCGGGTTTTAAGAAAACAAAGATTAGGAATAAAAATGCCATTTTCGATGGCAGCCTCAAGAACTGTCTGACCTTCCTCAACTTCAAACTTCTTACCATCTATTTCAATTGTTACCATGGCTTTACACCTTCTCTTTAGGTTTTTCAAGGTGGAGGGATTGTTTCGGGACTTCGCTCTTTAAAGTAGTGGTTGGCCTTTCTATAATTGGGGCTAGATGAGGTGGTGAGACCTTTACAACTGCGTCGTATTCCTTAGGACATACCGCCATACATTCACCACATTTTACACAAAGGCTTTGGTCGATGGCTTTTTTTCTTCCCTTAGTTGTAAAAATAGCTTCAACAGGACAGGAACCTACACAGACCTCACAGCCCCTGGCACATTTGTCGAGATCTATGTAGTAGGCAATAAGAGCCCTACACTTCAGGGCAGGACATCTTTTATCTCTTACATGGGCAAGGTATTCATCGTAGAAATACTTAAGGGAGGTTATAACAGGGTTTGGGGCAGTTTTACCAAGACCACAAAGAGAACCTTCCTTGATGTCTCTTGAAAGCTCCTCAAGAATGGCAAGATCCTCTTCCTTTCCCTCTCCCCTCGTTATTCTATCCAAAATATCCAAAAGATGTTTGGTGCCAATTCTACAAAAGGTGCACTTTCCACAGGATTCCTTCTGGGTAAACTCAAGAAAATACCTTGCCACATCTACCATACAGCTATCTTCGTCCATGATGACCATTCCGCCAGAACCCATCATTGCTCCAGCCTGAAGTAGAGAGTCAAAATCTATGGGAACATCTAAAAAAGACTCGGGAAGGCATCCCCCGGAAGGTCCACCTATCTGAACAGCCTTAAAGGCTTTCTTGTTGGGAATTCCACCACATATATCAAAGATAAGGGTTCTTAGGGTTGTCCCCATATGGATTTCTACAAGCCCTGCATGTCTTACATTTCCAACAATAGAAAAGATTGCAGTGCCAGGGCTTTTTTCGGTTCCTATGGTTCTAAACCAGGAAGCACCCTTATTTATGATAGAGGGGACATAGGAAAGGGTCTTTACGTTATTTACAACTGTTGGTTTTCCCCAAAGCCCCTTTTCGACAGGGTAAGGTGGTCTATGTTGAGGCATGCCTCTTTTCCCCTCAATGGACTGGATAAGAGCGGTTTCTTCACCACAGACAAAGGCACCGGAACCCTGGAAAACATCAACCTTAAGGCTAAAACTACTGCCTAAGATGTTTTTCCCAAGAAAGCCATACCTTTCAGCCTCTTCTATGGCGTGTCTTATGGTTTTTACCGCCAGAGGATACTCTGCCCTTATGTATATTGTAGCTGTATCTGCTCCAATAGCTCTTGCACATATAGCAATGCCTTCAAGGAGCTGATGGGGATTACTCTCTATTATGGTTCTATCCATATAAGCACCTGGATCGCCTTCATCTGCATTACATATAACAATCTTTTCATCGGAAGACTGATTTCTTGCTATGCGCCACTTCTTCCCGGTGGGAAAACCAGCTCCACCCCTTCCTCTTAAACCTGAGTTCTCAATCTCTGTGATGATCCAATCAGGATCTGATTGGAGCGCTTTAGCCAGGGCACTATAGCCACCAACCCTAATGTATTCCCTTACATCCCACGGGTTTATTCTACCGCAGTGTTCCATAACAATTCGCTCTTCCATGCCAAATCTTGGGAATACGGTAACAGGAGGGATCATATCGTTTTCTTCCATGGCTCCCATTACATACTCAAAAACAGGATCTCCCTCTGTAAGATAGGATTTTATAATGAGCTTTGCCTTAGCTGGATTGATTGAGTGATAGCATATAGGTGGAAACCCCGAAGAAGGATTAGTAATGATAATTTGGGGTTCTCCGTAGCAATGGCCAAGACACCCTACAGGAATCACTGAAGCAGAAATGCCGAACAAATCAAGGGCTTCCTCTATAGCCTTCTTGGTATCGTCAGCCCCGGCAGCCTTTGCACAAGTTGACATGGTTATTCTTATAGAAGGTTCATTATTTGCTGTTTCCTTTTCAAGTTCTTCAGAAACTCTTTTTTTTATAGCTTCGTAAAGCTCTAAACCTTTCAATGTCCTCTCCTCCTTTACCTCTCCCTCCAGGCAGGTGTGGCAACTACTGACGACTGGCAGCTTTTTTCTTCTCTATTTCAAATTGCACAAAAAGCCCTTCAACCTTGCTGGGCTGCATCTTCCCTATAACTCTTTCATCTACAACAACAACGGGCGCTAAAGCACAACAGCCAACACAGGCAACCCTTTCTATACTGTATTCCCTATCGGGGGTTGTTTCTCCTTCTTTTATGCCTAGCTTTCTTTCAAAATTCTCCAAAATAATAGCACCTCCTGCCACATGACAGGCTGTTCCCATACAAACCTTTATCTCATGGCGACCTGGAGGATGAAACCTAAACTGGTTATAAAAGGTTGCTACTCCATAGACCTCGCTTGCGGAAAGATCAAGATACCTGGCAACCTCCTTTATAGCTCCTGGAGATAAAAACTTAAATCTTTCTTGAATCCTTTGAAGAATCGGGATGAGGTTACTTCTTTTCCTCTCAAACTTATTAAGTATCTCTGGAAGCTCCTTTTTTATCAGTTGTTCTTCCTCTTCTGAGACAACATTCTTCATTGCCCTACCCCCTTCATTCTGGATCTTTCTGCAATCTTTCTTAACCTTTCAATGTTACCCTGGTAGTTTCCTCCTGTAAAAACAGAAGTTCCAGCAACGAATACATCAACGCCTAAGGAAGCTACGATACCAACGGTTTCTTCATTTATGCCACCATCTACTTGAAGGAGAATATCTTTTCCCGTTTTCTCTATCATCTTCTTTAGCTCAGCAATTTTAGGCACCATAGACTCTATAAACTTCTGACCACCAAAACCAGGGTTTACCGTCATAACCAAGACCATGTCCACTTCTTCAAGAACAGCCTCAACCGCACAAAGAGATGTCCCGGGATTAAGGGAAACACCAGCTTTTTTGCCAAGCCCTTTTATCTGCTGGATGAGTCTATGAATGTGAGAGGAAGCTTCCACATGGACGGTGATCCAATCAGCCCCAGCTTTAACAAAATCTTCCACATACCTTTCAGGGTTTTCTATCATGAGGTGAACATCAAAGGGAAGACTTGAGTAGGCTCTTATAGCCTTAACTACTGGTGGACCTATAGTAATGTTTGGAACAAAATGGCCATCCATAACATCAATATGGATCCAATCGGCACCAGCCCTTTCTATGGCGCTAACCTCTTCTCCAAGCCTTGCAAAATCAGCGGAAAGTATGGAAGGAGCAATAAGAGTTTTCATAACACTTTGTCCTCAACTTGCTGGTTTTTTGAAAGTTACTCCGAAGAAACCATCTATATTATGCTTGTAAGTAACGGTTCTAAAGTAAGAACCATCTGTAAGATCCCTTAACCTTTCGGCATAATCACCGAAAACCTCTCGAAAGATATGGTAAGCTGGGACTATCTCCCAGCCAAACTTTTCCTGAAATTTCTGAACCACCTTTTCGTTTTCATCATCAAAAATGGTGCAGGTTGCGTATGTAAGGGTTCCACCGGGTTTTACAAAGGAGGAGGCTTTCTCGAGAAGGGCTTCCTGAGTTCTACTCATCCTCCAGGGATCCCTTGGGTGCGTCTTCCATTTTATATCAGGATTTCTCCTTATGGTTCCCCAGCCGGTGCAAGGAGCATCAAGAAGGACTTTATCAAAAAGCCCTATTTTGGCTGGTTCTAAAGCCATAACATCCTCACAAAGAGTTTCTATTATGGAAACTTCCAGCCTTTTGGCGTTTTCCCGAAGAGCTTCAAGCTTCCAAGAAGAAATATCAACTGCTAACACAAAGCCTTCATTTTCCATAAGAGCTCCTATTTGGGTCGATTTAACACCAAAGCCACAACAAAGATCCAATATCCTTTCCCCTTTTTTAGGAGCCACAAGATAGGGCACGAGCTGAGAAGCCTCATCTTGAACCTGAACAAAACCCTCCTTGTAAAGATCAAACTCAGAAATATCAGCCCTTAAACCTCTAATAGCTAGACCTAAAGGGGAATAAAAGGTAGGACTTACAGAGCAATGTAACTTTTCAAACCGCTCCATCACTTCCTCCCTGGAGCCTTTCGAAACCCTCACAACAAGAGGCGGGAGCAGGTTGTTAGCATTACATATAGCTTCAACTTCTTCAAAACTCATAGTTTTCAGAAGCTTTTCAATAAACCACTGAGGATGGGCTGTCTTTATGGCAAGATATTTCAATTTCTCCTTTTCAGGATTTGGCAGTTTCCAGTTGGGGTGGATCTTTGAAGCATTTCTCAAGATAGCATTTACAAAAGAAACTATATGCTTAGGCTGGGTAGCTCTGGCTATTTTAACTACTTCGTTTACTGCTGCGTAGTTGGGGACGCGATCAAGGAAGACAATCTGATAAATGCCAAGCCTTAAGAGCACCTTTACAGGAAGCTCAATTCTTTCAATGGGGATTCGGCTTAAATTCCCAATATGCCAGTCAATAAGTCCTTGCCATCTTAGAACTCCATAAACAAGCTCTGTAGCCAAAGCTTTATCAGATGGATTCAGGCCACTTCGTGAAAGAGTAACCCTTAAAATAGCATCAGGATGAAGATTCTTTTGAGTTGCATGAAGAAGGGTTTGATAAGCCACAAGCCTAGGATTCATCCGCCTCCAACCTTTTAGGTCTAAGCTCTCTTAAAACCTTTTCAATAGCTTCAACGTCCACTTGGGTGTTGAAACAGGGTCCAAAGGGACGGCGATTAAAAATCCCATAAACTGGAAGAGGAACAGTATCCTGAATGCCACTTGTAAGATCCCGTTCACAGGCAACCGCTATTATTAGATCAGGCTTTATTTCCTTTACAATCCTTCTTGCAATGGTTCCTCCGGTAGCCACTGAAAGAAAGACATCATATCTTTCTGTAAACTCAACCAGATTCTTTATGGGACATTTTCCACATTTTTTGCAGTTTCTTACATTGTGAGTAATCTTGATGGGACATTCGCTGTATTGAAGGCAGTGGGGCATAAGAAGAAGTATCTTCCGGGGAAGATTACCGTTTTTACAATAGGACATAACCAGCTCATTGTTTACTGCCACAAAGGCATGTTGAATTCTTTCCTTTGAAATTCCACCAAGTCTTCCAGTGATTATAAAAAGAGGAAGAAGATACTTTATGGCTATTGTTCTAAGCTTTTTAGAAAAGGGAAGAGATGCATCCTTTCCACGAACTACAGCAATCCCAAGATATCCAAGGGTGAAGACAAAAAATAAAGAAGCTAAAATTATTACACTTTCAAATCCCCATTTTAAAAGGGGAGGAAGGGCCTCAAGGCCTACCGATGGCACAAAATAGGCAACGAAAAGAAGCCCTATTAAGATGAAACCTGTTAGGATAATTACTACCAGAAAAAGACCTTTATCTGACACAGCCTAAACACCCATAACAGAACCTACCAGGTCAGGATGTCCTTTGACAAATTCTGAAGCCGGCATTTTCTGTTTGCTTTCCCTCTGAAGGGAGCCTATAACCACTACAGAGTCATCTCCTCCTTTAACTAAAAGCCCCTTCTTAGAGATACCTAAAACCTTTCCCGGTGGTTCCCCTTTAGCGGTAAAATCAGCCATTGATAGCTCATAACACTTAATACGCTTACCCTTAAAAAGGGTATAAGCCCCAGGACGGGGATCAAAGGCTCTTCCCTTCCTTACTATAGCAACTCCCTTTTCAGACCAATCTATCAAAGTTTCTTCTTTTCTTATGGGTTCTGCATAGGTTGCTTCTCTATCCTTCTGGGAAACTGGCTCTATAGCACGAGAAATCCAGCCTGGAAGGGTCTCAATAAGTAGCTTCGCACCTTCCTTAGAAAGTTTATCAGCAAGGGAACCATAGGATTCAAAAGGCTCAATGGGCACCTCTTTTACAGATAAAACAGGACCTGAGTCAACTCCTTCATCTATCAGCATTATTGTAACACCTGTAACTTCCTCGCCATTCAGTATAGCCCTTTGTATAGGTGCAGGGCCTCTATATTTTGGAAGGAGAGAAGGATGGACATTCAGGCCTCCAAGCCTAAAAGATCTAAAGATCTCAGGTGGAATAATCTTTCCGTAGGAAACAACCACCATTCCATCTGCATTATGGGATTTTATAAAATCTACTACCTGCGAACTTTTAAGGCTTTCTGGCTGAAAAAGTTTTAACTTCAACTCGAGAGCTTTCTCTTTTACGGGGGTAGGCAGTAACTTCAAGCCTCTACCTTTTGGTTTATCGGGAGTGGTAACCACAAGGGGTATAGAGTATCCCTCTTCCAGAAGAGCTTCCAAAGAAGGTATGGCAAACTCAGAGGTTCCAAAAAATATAAAAGAATTACTTTTCTGATGAAGACTCATGTGCCTTTTTCCATTTCCTTTTAAAAAGTTCCCTTCCTACCGGACCTAGCCTGTCAATAAAAAGGATGCCATCAAGATGGTCTATCTCATGCTGAAGAGCCACTGAAAGAAGCCCCTGGGCATCAATCTTTACGAGCTTTCCATCAAGGTTTTTGCCCTGAACAACAATCCTTTCATGCCTTTTTACTTTTGAATAAAAGCCAGGAACACTCAGACAGCCTTCCTCACACTTTATTAAACCGGATGTTTCTATAATCTCGGGATTAATAAGGACAATTAGACCACTACTGTGGTTTTCTTCCCTGTTTTGGAGATCTACAACAATAATTCTCTTTAACTCTCCAACCTGATTGGCAGCAAGCCCTATCCCAGGAGCATTATACATGGTTTCTGCCATATCTTCCGCAAGTTTTCTTATAGAGCTATCGATCCTTTCAACGGGTTTAGCCTTATCCCGAAGAACCGGATCAGGATACTTGAAAATTTTTAGAATTGCCATAACCTACAACCTTACCTTTGAGTTAACCTTGCATAGTTTTTAAATATAATACATATCAATGGATCTTTCAACTAAAGAGCCCTCTTACAACTGGAGCGACATAGGAATAGGAGATTGTAAATATAATAAGCCCAAGAACTACTTTTATCCATGAAGAGCCAATGCATTGCTGAAGCCATGCTCCGCAATAGGTTCCCGCAAGACCTCCAAGACCAAAAAGTATTCCAAGTAACCAATCGGGCGAAGCCTTAGCTGTTTCTGTAGAAAGGGGTCCAAAGGCGTAGATAAGGACACCTAAAATAGATGTAACCCATGTGGAGCAAAGGGCAGAGCCAGAAACTATATAAACGGGAAGGTTTAACACAGAGACGAGATAAGGCGCTGTTAAGGCACCACCTCCTATTCCATAGGCTCCTCCAATGACACCAATAAAAAGAGATACAATAATTACATTGATCGAAGAAAAGGAAAAACTCTTGCCGTCAAATATAACAGTGCTTCTTAAGCCAAACTTCTCTCCCTCTATTTGCCCTTTTGGTTTGGAGAGCTGAGAAGCTTTTTTGCGAAATTCATTTATACCGCTCCATAGGGTTCTTATTCCTAGGTAGAGCAGAACGCATCCTACGAAGAACTTGAAACGTCTTGGGCTGGGAAGATAAACAAGCCTTATGTAGTAGCCAAGGAATACACCTGGCAGAGTTCCTATCATAAGGGAAAGGAAAAGAGTCCAGGAAAACTTTTTGTCTCTTATGTAGCGATAGACCCCACTGGGAATGGCTATAATGTTATAAACAAAATTGGTAGCATTCACTCCAGGGGCAGTATACCCAAGAACACTTACCTGAAAAGGAAGTAGTAAAAAAGCTCCAGAGATACCACCCGTGGAGGTTACGGTAGAGGCTAGAAACATTACAAGGGGTGGCAAAAACAGGTAAGTCTCAACACCAGATACTGGAAAACGATACATAAAAATTTCTAAGATATTCATAATTTCCCCTTTTATAAATGAAAAAAACCAGCAAAGTACACCTGCTGTAAGCGGTGTGCTAACCCATCCCAGTAGTATCTTAAACAACACAGAAAGGTTCACGGTTCTGTAATCTCTCATTATGCCTACACCAAGAACACCTCCCACTATAGCCTGAGACGAAGAAACCGGCACACCGACTTGTGTAAAAGTATGAAGGGTAACCGCCTCAGAAACAACCGCAATCATAGATGAAAAGGGGTCAAGGGGCACTATAGACTTTCCAACGGTCATCATGGTCTTTTTGCTATAGGTAAGCACTCCAAAAGCTATGCTCAACCCTCCAATAAGAACCCCTACAAAGGGCGTAAGAAATCCTGAAACAATATAGACACCAGTAACATTAGCAAGGTTATTTGCTCCTAGACAGTAGGCTCCATAACAGCCTACCAGAAGGGTTGCCAAGGTGAAAAATCTATTTCTCGAAAGGAAGGACCTAAAACACTTTAAGACTAGCCAGTTTAGTGGTTTGTAAAGAAGCATAGAAAAGAATATACCACCAATTGGTGTAAGAACCCAGCAGGAAAGCACTTTGTATAAAGGAGAAAAGTCAGGATTTCCATTCCATAAGGCTATACCAATAAGAGCGCCAATAACTGCCTGAGAACTAGAAGCAGGAAGAGCAAGTATTGTAAGAAAAAACATAGTAACGGAAGAGGCAAGTAACACAAAAAAAGCATCTATCGTGGAAAGCTCCGTTACCTTACCCAGCACTCCAACACATTTTGAACCTTCCAGAAGGGCTCCTGCAATCACAAAGATAGAGGTAACTGTAATTGCAACTCTATACCTTATAAGACCGCTTGCAACGCCTGTCCCAAAGACATTAGCTGAGTCATTGGCTCCTAAACTCCATCCCATCAAAATACTACTTAGAATAACCCATTTTTCGCTCACAAACCAAAAGCTCCCCAGGCTACTTCATGCTAAGATCCAAAAGAGAAAGCACATCCCCACAATCCTCTATCAAATCGCTAACTTTCGTCAGGTTGGTAACAAGCATAAAAAGGTTTTGACCTGTCCAAAAATCATTAACAGGCACACAGACTAATTTTTCAGTAAGGTCGTGGGAAAGCTCATCAATTCGTTTTTCATAGATTCTGATGGCCAGAATCTTTTCCTGAATAGCAAAACCCTTCACAAAAGCATCGAAACTCATACTGAGCATTTCAGACATTTTGGTGTTGAAAAAACCAATCTGGACAATCTCTTCCTGAACATCCTCAGGGATATCAACATAAGCGATAACTCTAGCAACATCTTCAATGAGATCAACTGTTTCATCCAAAAGCTCAACAAAGCGATAAAGACTTGGCCTTAAATAGGGAAGAAAGGCACCTTTGTAAAGGACAGAAAGAATTTCTCTTCTTACGACATCCGCTTCTCGCTCGGTATCCATAATTTCTTCGATTAGTTCCCGGTTTCCCTCTTTCAAAAGTTTTAACAGAAGATCGGAACTTTTATTTAGCAGTTCAAGATGTTTTTTAATGAGCTCAAAAACAACCTTTTCCTTTTTTTCTGAGGAAAATAGATTTTTAAACATTATTATTCCTGGCTCTTTCTATAAGAGTTGCATACATTACATCCATCAGGGCAACTATACCAACTATCTGGCCACCGTCACACACAAAAACTCTTGCTATATTTTCTTCCTTCATAATAGCTACCGCTTCCGAAATGTCTCTATCCTTGGATATGCATATGATGGGTCTATTAACAACCTCCCTTATCTTCACCTTCCTTGGATTCTTATCTTCTCCAAGGACTCTGTAGACTATGTCCCTTGCGGTAATAACACTTTTTCTTTCATCGTCTTCAGGATAGTAAACCGCAAGGGATCTTATCCTTTTACTGACCATTCTTTCTATGGCTTCGTAAACCGAGCTGTCAGCACTTATCCATTCAATCTTTCTGGTCATAAATTCCCAAATCTGCATGAAATCCCCCCACTTTGCAATACATTACTTAGTTATTATATTTCACAGACTAGATAGTTCCAACAAAAACAAACTCATTTCACAGGCTTTCTGTCCGTAAAGGATATAACCTTTCCCTTTGTGGGGGGCTCCTTGGGCTTCCTTTCTTCGGTCTGTTCCTCCCCTTCTTTGTCGGTAACTTCACTTTCTTCCTGAGGCGCTACAACCTTAACCATCCTCATAGGAACCCCGCCTATAGTAAACTCTTCACCGTTTATGTAGGGTTCCCTTAAAATCCAGGTTATGACCATCAAGGGAATCTGAAGGACAAGCATCTTTACCCTGAACCATTCTGGTTTAATATCTGGCGTTATAGACTCAATTCTTGCAAAAAAGCCTGGCTGATTTTCTATGTAAACTAGTACCACATCCCCTTCTTTTGTCATAATTCCTCCCTTTTCCCCAACTTTTTGACCTCAATAGTGGTTGAATTATTAAACCAAAAGATTTAGATTCTCCAGTCTCTATTTTCGAATTCATAAGGAGTCAAGGCATGAAGGAGCAAAGTCTTCTCGTAATCTTTGTCTTTGCTATATGCTACCTCGGGATGATCTTTGGAAAGTTTCCTGGTTTTAAGTTGGACAGGATAGGTATAGCTCTTCTTTGCGCCTTAATCCTGGTAGGAGCAGAAAAATACCCAGACAAAAAGCCCTTGAAGCTATAGACACGCCAACCCTTGCTCTCCTATTCGGACTTATGGTTTTGTCCTCCCAGTTAAAACTCAGTGGATTTTATAAAAAAATCACCATGGCTTTTTCTAAACTTTCCGTAACTCCACCTTTCCTTATTCTAATATGGGATTTCTTTCGGCAATCTTTACTAATGATGTAATCTGCCTTACCGCCTCCCCGATCATAATAGAAACATGCCTTAGCAAAGACTTGAACCCTATTCCTTATTTGATTGGTCTTGCCTGTGCCTCAAACATAGGCTCATCTCTCACAGTCATAGGAAATCCTCAAAATATCCTGATAGCTCAAACCCTTCACCTTTCCTTCTACCAATACACCAAAGAAGCTTTGCCTGCTGTATTACTTGGCATACTTTTGTCTTGGGCTATCGTATTTTCCCGATGGAGGAGCAAGTGGGCTTTCGAGTTTCGGAAGGAATTAGAGATTAAAAGAGAAACCAGCGAAGATTTTGACCTTAAAGAAACACTGAAGGGTCTTGTGGTTGCCACCGGGCTTGTTATTTTTTTATTGGTGATTGGTGGCCAAGAGACCTTTGTGCTCTTCTTGGAGCAGGAGTCATTCTTTTAACCAAAAGATTTAAGTCCTCGGAGATACTTAGCTCTGTTTCGTAGTAGACCAGGCATCGAGATTTGGAATAGAGATCTCCCGGAAAGAACACGCAAAGATTGGAATTCCTGTCACCCTTGGAACCCTTGCAATTGCTGAAATCTTCTTTCTAATGTAAGCTATGGATTTCTTTTACTATTAGTTCAAGAGCATCAACAGCCCTCGGGCTAGGTCGAGAAAAATCAAACTCATTTACCCAGATTATCCTTTTCTCTTTCACTGCTCTAAGGACTTTGTAATGGGATCTTTCCTCTGGTGGGGGAGGGTTTTCATTCATTGGGCCTCTTTGGATTATGTAATAATCTGGATCTGAAGTAATAAGGCTTTCTAGACTGAAAAGAACCATTGGCTTTTCAACCTTTACCACATTCTCCAACCCCGCTTTAGTAAGTATATCATTAACTATTGAATCTCTTCCCGCAGCAGTAAGGGGCTGATATCTTACTTCAAAGAAAACCTTTGGTTTCCTCTCAATATTTTTGGTTTTTTCTTCAACCCTTGAAACTCTTTCTTTGAGTTCTAAAATCTTTGGTTGAGCTTCTTCCAAGATACCGCAGGCCTTTGCAAGCCTTTCCATAGTTGAAAATATTTCCTCAAAGCTTGTTGGATGGAAAATAGCAACTGGGATGCCTGCTTCTTCAAGTCTTTCTATTTCCGGAAGCTGAGCCCTTCTACTAAGACTTTGAACTACAAGATCCGGTTTCAAACTTAGTATAATCTCTATGTTGGGCTTCATGTGAGTTCCAACAGAAGGAAGCTTCTTTACTTCTTCATAGACTGCATCAGCCCTTGTTCTCGCAACAATCTTGTCTTTAGCTCCCATGTAAAGAAGCATCTCTAAAAATGCCCCATAAAGAGGAACAACCCTTTGAGCAGGTTTTTCTAACTTTATTTCTTTGCTGGTATCATCCAGAAACACAATTGCTGTTGCGGACGAAGCGAAGCAATCCCTTGGTTCACCACCGCAAGTTGCTAAAACAATTGAAGCCATCACAACAAAAAATACCAACCCTTTCATGACTGCCCTTTCTATTAAAAACTACAAAACAACCTATCTTTAACAAATTACTTTTAATCCCTTCAACTGGAAACATTCACCGATTTAATAGCTTTCATTGAATTGTTTGAAAATTTGTGTTTTACTCTGGGCTATTCTAAAATTAAACAGGAGGGGGTTAGCCTATGTCAAGAGATCCGCTTTTTGAACCTATCACTATTAACAAGCTTGAGATAGAAAACCGTATTGTCATGCCTGCCATGCATCTTAACATGGCAAAGAACTTTCAGGTAACTGACAACCTTATAGCTTTTTATGAGGAAAGAGCCAGAGGAGGAGCTGGCTTTATAACGGTTGGTTTCGCCACTGTGGATGAATTTTCAGGAAGTCCTGGAAACATTGGAGCCCACAGGGATGAGTTTATTCCGGGACTTTCAAGACTTGCCAAAGCTATTAAAACAAACGGCTCCAGAGCCTGCATCCAGCTAAACCATGCAGGAAGATACAACATTTCAGCATTCCTCGGTGGGCAAAAACCTGTAGCTCCCTCACCAATTCCGTCAAGACTTACAAAGGAAACACCCAGAGAACTTTCCATAGAGGAAATAGAAATCATAATAAAAAAGTTTGCTGACTCAGCAAGGAGAGCTAAGGAGGCAGGTTTTGATGCTGTAGAAATCCTGAGCGGGACAGGCTATCTCATAAGTGAATTTCTCTCGCCTTTAACCAACCAAAGAACAGACCTCTACGGCGGTTCTTTAGAAAATAGGATGCGCTTCGGAATTGAAGTTATAAAGGCTGTAAGAGAAGCTGTTGGATCTGATTTTGCTCTTCTTGTCAGAATAAACGGCAACGATATGATGCCCGGTGGGATTACCAGAGAAGAGATTACGGAATACGTCAGAAGGCTTATTGATGTTGGTGTTGATGCCATAAATGTAAATGTCGGCTGGCACGAGGCAAGGGTTCCCCAGATTATTGCAGAAGTTCCAAGGGGAGCCTACGCTTACCTTGCTAGATACTTCAAAGAAATTTTCTCCATACCTGTTATAGCAGGTCATAGAATAAACGATCCCCAGAAAGCAAGAGAACTCATAGGAAATCACTTCTGTGATATGGTTGCCATGGGAAGAGCTCTCATTGCCGATCCCTATCTTCCCAAAAAGGCAAAATCTAAAAGGGAATATGAAATCATCCACTGTGTAGGATGTGCCCAGGGATGCTTTGACAATCTTTTTAAGATGAAGCAGGTAGAATGTCTTTGTAATCCTCGGGCAGGACATGAACTTAAGAGGAAGATTGAGAAAGTTTCAGAACCAAAAAAGATTATGGTTGTTGGGGGTGGTCCGGCTGGTTTAGCCTTTGCCCTGGCTGCCCATGAAAGGGGTCATAATGTTACGGTTTACGAGAAAGAAGAGACGCTAGGGGGGCAACTTCTTCTTGCTGGGGCTCCTCCAGGTAGGGAGGAATTCTTACAGCTCGCCAAAGATCTTTCCCTTCAGCTTGCTATAAGGAAAGTTCCTGTTTTACTGAACACAGAGGTTACAGAAGAGCTTGTTGAAAAGGAAAGACCAGACCTAGTTGTTTTGGCCACCGGTGCAAAACCTTATGCTTTAGAAATTCCAGGTATTGAGGGAGAAAATGTTGTTTATGCCTGGGATATTTTAAGAGGCAAGGTCTGGACAGGGAAAAAGGTCGTAATTGTAGGAGGTGGAGCTGTTGGAATAGAAACCGCCCTTTATCTTGCGGAAAAAGGGACAATTGATGGGGAATCCCTGAAATTTTTACTTACCCATCAGGCTGATGACCTGAAATTTCTTCTGAATATGGCAACAAGAGGAACAAAGGACATAACAATTGTGGAAATGCTTCCCGAAATAGGAAAAGATGTTGGACTTTCTACAAGATGGTGTTTTATGCAGGATATTCAAAGGCATGGCATCAAAGTTCTTACATCTTCTAAGGTTGTAGAGATAAACAAAGAAGGGGTTGTTGTTGAATATGAGGGACAAATGCGAAAAATTTTAGCAGACTCTATAGTTATTGCCACAGGATCAAAGCCCTTTGTTCCCCTAGTGGATTTTCTTAAGGAAAAGGGAATTCCTTACCTGGTTGTAGGTGATGCAAAGAAAATAGGCAAAGCAATAGATGCTATCCATGAGGGCTATGAGGAAGGATTAAAGGTATAAAGAGTAAGACAATCTAGGGGACTGTCATCGCGGTGACAACTTCCTTTTTAGTCACCGCGATACATTCCCTTAAAGTTGTTATTTACTGTTTTGTTACCACGAGCCTTGCTAATGGGTAGCTTTTACCTTCCTTGCTCTTTCAAAAGCCTGGTTTGCTTCTTCTTCGTAGCCAGCCTCAAGAAGGGCTTTTCCAATCTCTTCCCACGCCTTAGTTTGATCATCTTCATAAAAGCTTTGATAAAGTGTTGCAAGGGCTATTTTTATCTGATCATGGCCTACTTCAAATATTGGCTCTCCATGACCTGGAAAAAGATGTCTTACAGGAAGTTTAAGAAGACTTTTCAAAGTGTTAAGCTTATCTATCATCCTTCCACCACAAACCTCATCTGGTTTTGACAAGATAGCCCCAAATCTAAGCTTATAGGAAAGCACAGCATCACCACAGAAAAGAGATTTTGAAGCTTCATCATAAAAGGCAATATCCCCTGCTGTATGGCCAGGGACATGTAGAACCTTAAGCCCCGAAAGACCTTCCAATACATCCCCTTCCCTTACAAGCTTTAGCTTGCCATACTTTTCTAACTCCCTGAAAAAAGCAGGGAAGGGATCTCTATGAAGATCCAAATAACCCCTTGCTATTGGATGGATGTAAACATCTGGTTCGGCATACTGGAAAATCTCTGCAAGTCCACCTATGTGGTCAAAGTGAGAATGGGTAAGATAAACACTTTTTAAGTTCCCAATAGGTCCTAGCTCTTCTAGCTCGTCTACAAGTCCATACATATTACCTGCGTCTATAATTATTTTACCTTCTTCAAGCACATACACACCAGAGCAGGCACCAGCATCGGTTACCCAGTAAGCCCCCCTGAGAAGGCTATCCCTTTCTGAGAGTTTCATCATATAGTTTCCTCCAAGATTGACATACTGAAAAACACACTTATTTTTCAATTAGAAATGAAAATAAGCAAGTAAAATCAATAAAAAAGGAGGTTTCCTATGGCAACTGTAAGATGGTTTGGAAGACCAGACATCTTTAGACCCCTTGAGGAACTTGAAAAACTTAGAAAAGAAATGGACAGGCTTTTTGAAAGTGTAATGGGAAGAAGAGCCTGGCCTTTAAGCGGTAGGGTTTTTCCACCTGTTAATATAACAGAAGATAATGACGCCTATTACATAAGGGCAGAACTTCCCGGTGTTAAACCTGAAGACATCGAAATCTCTGTTGAAGCGGATAGCGTTACCATAGGTGGCGAGAGAAAACCCGAAGAGCTTGAAGAAGGTGCATCCTATCATAGAAGAGAAAGAGAGTTCGGAAAGTTTAGAAGGGTAATAACCATAGGGGGAGCCTTTAACACAGAAGCTGTAGAGGCAACCTTCAAGGATGGAATCCTTACTATCAAGCTTCCAAAGGCTGAAGCAGTAAAGCCAAGACAGATTAAAATAAAGACCGAATAAAAAAGGAGGAAGACCGTGGCTGGGGAAAAAGAAATTAAAGTAAAAAACAAACAGGAAGCAAAGAAGGCTGGAGAAAGCACAAGAAATTTGCCCGTTTATTATCCAGATGTTGATATATACGAAACAAAGGACAAACTTGTAATAACGGCCGATCTTCCCGGTGTTTCTCCTGAAAACGTAGAAATAGACTTAAAAGATGATGTTCTGACCATAAAGGCAACAGTAAACCTTTACGGAGAAAAGGAAAAACCCATTCTTACCGAATACGAAGTTGGTGACTACTATAGGCAATTTATGCTGGCAAAAACAATAGACCAATCAAAAATAGAGGCTGTAATGAAAGATGGAGTCTTAAAACTCATCCTTCCTAAGGCCGAAGCGGCAAAGCCAAGAAAGATTGAAGTTAAAGCTTTGTAAATTACATCCACAGGCGCTAAGTCTAGCGCCTGTGATTTTTTAAGGTTTTAGCTTTATACAGTAGCCTATCAGCTTCTTTTAATATAGTTTCGTAGTCTCTATCCTTCTCAATTTCTACTACCCCAACACTTAAAGAAAAAGTCACCCTTTGATCATCCTTTTCACTTATTACAACGTCTTTTAGATTATTACGAATCCTTTCTGCCACTTGACTTGCAACATCAAGACTTCCACTAATAAGGATCACAAATTCATCTCCGCCCCACCTGGCAGCAATATCGGTTTTTCTTATGCTACTTCTAATAGCCTCTGCTGTTGCCTGAATCACTTTATCTCCTACCACATGGCCAAATCTGTCATTTATTTTCTTCATATCGTCAATGTCAACAAAGATCAAAGACCACTTCCCAGACTCCTGTGAATTAAGGACAACTTTTTTGAAATAGTCCTCAAAAAAATCTCTGTTGTAAAGAGATGTGAAGGCCTCTTTTGAAGCTTTTTCCTCCAGCCTTTGTTTTTCTTCTATCAGTGGGGTTATGTCGTAAGCAATAAAAATAATATGGACGTTATTTTCTCCACCGGGAAGAACCCAACCATTTACGTATAACCCCTCTCTAAGCTTGAACTCTTTAAGATGAGTCTTTTCCCAATTATTTACCTCCAATGTTTCCTTTAGCAAACCGTATAGGTCTTTAAGATAGGCTCTATCAAATGTTTCAAAATTACAAAATACAACATCCCCTTCCTGGTCAAAAAATACTATTAAGACCTTAGCCTCTTTGGCAACTATTGGAAAAACCCTTCTACTATGCTCAATTACGTCAAGATATTTGTTTATCTCGCCTTTAAGGTAAGCTATTTCATCGCTACCTTCTATTTTTAATTTTTCTGTCTTCCCTGCCTTAATTTTTCTTACGTCCTCTATAACTGAAAGCATCCTTTCTATTACTTTTTCATCAATCCACCCTACTAAAAAAAGTAAAAACACAAGGTTTAGAAGCGAATATAAAACAATTAGCGCCAAAACATTCTCCTTAACGGGATCCCACAGAAATTTTTCTTTTTCTATATAAATCCTTAAGCTATAGTTTCCAAAAACATCCTTTTCCTTAGCCTGTAGAGTATATTTTCCGCCCTCTTCTCTTATAAAGACACTTTCATCAATTCCACCAGCTTCTTCAATAACTTCAGTTTCCTTTTCTATTTTAACTTCCGTTAACCTTAAAAGCTTTTTTAAAAAATCAAACCACTCCTTAGTAACAGGTCTAGCCATTACAAGATAACCTTTAGAAGAACCTGAAAAATCGCTTTTCAAAACAGGAAATACCGAAAGAAAATAGGGATCTTCTTCTACAAAGGTTATGCCAGCCAGGCCTTTTTTTCCAAAATTTTCCGAGATGTAGTAATTCACATAGTTTTGCCATAGCTTCACATTTACAGGAGCTATTATGTCTTTTTCATAGTCGTAATCCGCACCTGCCTTTAGCTTACCACTTAAATCGAAATAAGCTATTAACTTGAGATTATTATTTTTAAAACTCTCAATCCCAAGGTTGGTTTCTACAAATCTCCTTGCCTTTCCCTGCATATAAAGCCATGCATCATCCCACGCAGCCCAGTCCTTTGTAAGAGATAATAACTCATTTGCTTCTCTTTCCATGTAAGCCTTTACGTTAGCAAGACTATCTTCCAACACCTTCTTTTCAATTTGGGATACAATGGTTTTTGCAAAAAACTGAAGGAATAAAAAGGTTAACAACGTAGAAAAAACAATAAAAGCGAAACAAAAAACGAAAAGTTTTAATTTTATCTTCATAGGAATTGTCTCTCATTTCTCTTTGCATGTCTATTCATTCCCATGATATGTAATGGGGAAAAACAGTCAAGAAGGGCTTGCTATGCTAGATGAGGATTACCTTGATGACCATGAAAAACTACGAGGCTGAATCACTCACCAAAGAGATTATCGAAGAATGTGGAGATTGTGACGTTTGTAGATACTTGATGGATGAAACTTGCTTTTTCTTTCCTGAGCTTTTCAGGCTTTGGGATAAGGAAAAGCAAGAAAAAAAAGAAATAACCAAGGAAGAACTTAGACATCTTCTAAAACTTTGTCATTTTTGTGCCCTCTGCCCTTGTTCAAATATAAGAGCAAAAATCATAAAGGCTAAAACCGCCTTAATAGAAAAAGAAGGCATTAGGCCTTCAATTTTTTTGATGGAAAATGTTGAGATTGTTTGGCGCATAATGAGTAGTTTTGCCTGGAATAAATCAGTCCTAAGAAAGCCCTTGGATTTGGTGCTAAAAAAGATTATGAACATTCACCCAGAAAGGAAAATTCCCAAGTTTCCTAAGGAATCCTTCATAAAATGGGCAAAAAAAGAGAACATTACAAAGGAGCCATTATCCCAAGGGGAGCAAAAAGTTGCTTATTTTGTTGGTTGCACTGGAAAGTTTTTATTTCCTGAGGTTCCCAAAGCTTTTGTCAGTATTATGCAAAAACTTAAAATCCCTCTTTACATTTTCGATCAACATTGCTGTGGCATGCCTGCCTTCCTGGAAGGAGATAGAAAGCTTGTTCTGAAATGGCTAAGGTCGAATATGGATAGGTGGTCAGAGCTCGTAAGCAAAGGATATGATATTGTCTGTTCTTGTTCAACCTGTGCCTTCTTTATTAAAGAAATTATACCATCTGGAGCAGTTTATTCGCCAAAGGTGCAAGAAATTATTGGTGCCCAAAAAGACGAAATAAAGGTTCCTTTAGGGAGGGATTTTAAATCATCAACCTGTCTTTCCTTAAGTAAAAAGCTTTACGAGAAGATACTTGTCGATGAAGATTATTTTTCCGTTATTGATCCACTCGAAAGACTTAGAATTGCCAAAAAAACCTTTGATGCTGGAGAATACTTACTTAGAGTCTTAAAATCCCATAAGCCCTTATTTACTTCAGGAGCCTTTAGCAAAAGAATGGTTTATTTTGCTCCCTGCCATCAGAGGGAGCAAAAAATAGGAAAGCCCTATCTTGAAATCTTCACTATGGCTAATATTGCAGTGGAAGAAATTCAAAAAAGCATGTATTGCTGTGGCCTTGGAGGCATAATGGGCTTCAAGAAAGACTACCACTTACCATCCATCTCCATTGGAGAAAGGCTTGCAAAGAAGCTAGAGGAATTTAAACCGGAAATAGTGATAACCGACTGTTTAAGTTGTAGGATTCAACTAAACCAGCTAACAACCTATTCTGTCCTTCATCCCCTTGAGATCATAAGGAAGGTGATGAATTCTTAGAGTTACCGCCATTAAGGGGTTCTATGATGCCTTCATGGTAATTTAGGGAATCATCTCCTTCTATGATAATCTTTACATTGTATCTATCTTCCATCTCCACAATGTCTGCTCTTTTTTTGTTGAGTAGATAAAAGGCAACATCGGGAGAAACTTTCACCATAAGTCCTTCGCCACAATTTCCAGAAGTAACTTTAGACCACATCTTACGCAAAAAGGAAAGAGCAGCGGTTTCTGCTGTGGGCACCATTCCGGTTCCCTTACAGGAGGGACATTCTCTGTAAGAGCCAAGCTGAATACTAAGACCAAGATGCTGTCTTGACATCTCAAGAAGACCAAACCGTGAGATACGACCTATAGTGATTTTTGCCTTATCCTTTTTGGCAGCCTTTCTAAGTTCCTGTTCAACCTTAGCTCTTTTGGAACGGTGGTGCATGTCTATAAAATCAACAACAATAAGGCCACCAAGGTCTCTTAGCCTAAGTTGTCGTGGTATCTCCATTGCCGCTTCCATATTGACCTTAAAGGCCATCTCTTCAATGTCTTTTTCTTCAGTGGCACTTCCCGAGTTTACATCAATAGCCACCAAGGCTTCAGTCGGTTCAATGATTAAGTATCCTCCAGATTTAAGGGGAACTCTTTTTTCAAAGATTCTTTCTATCTGATCTTCTACTCCGTAGTGGGTAAATATTGGGGTTTTATGGCGATGGAACTCGACAATCCCCTGGTGTTTTGGGCTTACTATTTTTAGAAAATCCTTAACCTCCCTGTAAACCTCCCTTTGATCTACTACAATACGCTTTATCTCGGGGGTAAAATAATCTCTTATGACCCTTATAGCTAGCCCTCTTTCCTGGTAAATAAGAGAAGGAGCAGGATTTGTAGAAGCCTTTTCCCTTATACTTTCCCATATCCTTAAGAGGTGATAAAGGTCTTTGACAATATCTTTCTTAGGTTGATTCATTGCAGCTGTTCTTATAATAATGCCAAATTGATCTGGAAGAGAAAGCTCCTGAGCAATGGCTTTCAGCCTTTCCCGTTGTTCTTCATCGGTAATCTTTCTGGATATAGCCCTCTGGTTTCTCCCAGGCATTAGCACTACATAGCGACCTGCAAGGGATATATAGGTTGTAAGAAGCGCTCCTTTGTTGTTCACGCCATCCTTTGTGACCTGAACAAGCACTTCCTGACCTGGAGAGATCAAATCCTGAATGCGAGGCTCTCCCAAAGGCTCCGTAGAAAAATACTCAGGATGTATCTCATCCAAAGGGAGGAAGCCGTTTTTTTCCACACCATAATTTACAAAGGCAGCCTGCAAAGAGGGCTGAACCTGTTCCACCACTCCCTTGTATATGTTTCCCACAAGCTTTGTTCTAGAGGCAGTTTCTATGAAAAAACCTTCTAAAGTATTTCCTTCTACTATGGCTATTCTAAATTCTTCCGGATGAATCGCATTGATCAGTAATAGCTGTTCTCCCATTTACTTAAATGCCTTCTGCTTCTTGTATTGAGATGCCTGATAGATAAAGGTTCTTATTGCTAGCTCCTTATTTGGCTGAATAGAATCGTCACAGGCAATATCAAGATAAGGAATCCTATACTTGTTCAACAGAGGCTTAAGTATAGCGGAACAAACAGTGCTCGGCATACAGCTGAAAGGAAAGACATTTATTATGCCATCAAAACCCTCAAAGAGATATTCTAAAGCTCCACCTATACTTAAGGCAGCCTCAGTTCCTATCTCGAAAGAAAAAAGGTTGTATTTTCTCAGGTGACCTTCAATAGTCCATATATGGTGGTCGGGCTGAATATCGAGTTTGGAAAGGACTCTATCGTAAACTTGCTTTTGCCTAAGAAGCTGATAGCCAACCTCAAGCCCTTGAGAAACCATACTTTTAAGCCCCTTGAAGAAATCCCTTCCCCTTTTAAGAAACCAAGACATTTGGATTTCCCTGGCACACTTCCTTAAACCCTCAAAGCTTACAAAATTAAACCATTCTGCCAAGGAGGCGTTTACTACCTCTCCACCAAATCTTTCCACTTCAAGAATAAGATTTTGATTTGAAAGGGGATGGGTTCTTACGTAAATTTCACCAACAATTCCGATCCTTGGTCTTCTTGGTATTCTTTCATCTAAAATAGAGGCTGCTTTCTCCGCAGTTTTTTCTACTATCTTGTAAAGCTTTTGGAAAGGAAGCTTCCCACCTTCTTGCTCTAAAACAGCTTGAATCTCTAAGATTGCCTCGTTTATGATGGATTCAGTAGCACCTTTATATCTTTCATAGGGTCTTACTCGCCAGGTAATTCTATCAAGCACATCCGCTACTATCATAACCACGTAGGAAAGTTTTCTAAAAATGGAAGCTTCTTCAGGGGGTAAGATACCATCGGTAGAGTAAGTATCGACGGTTGAAAGATAAACAATCTTTACATCAGAAAACTCAGGAAATCGATCAAGCACAAGCCGTTGAAACTTATTATACATCCCAAACCTGCAGGGACCATCAGCCTCTGGCATAAAATAGACATAATCTGAAGCACGGAAGTCACTTCCAAGCCTTTCTTTCTCCTTCTTGAGATGATACAAAATATCCCCTAAGGTTACCTGACAGGGATAGCATTCCTTTCCAGAGGTAAAGGCTTTTCCCAGTTCTAAGCCTTTGCAGGTCTCCATAACTACAGCATCAACACCAAAGGCCTTGAAACAAGAAGCAAAAAGTTTTGCTCCTATAGGTGCCATATCAGGCACAAGAAGCTTTTTACCCTTGAGATTAAACTTTCCTATCTCTTCGTTTATACTTCTGAAGGTAGGGTGTTTCACAATTTCTGCCACTTTAGAAACTCCTCAGTTGGCTATTTTATGTTCTTCGAAAGCCTTGAACTTTTCATTTTGAGTCAAGTTTTTCACCACATTTTGATAGGCCTCTATCCTTGTAAGAACCCCTGCAAATGCAGTGTGTTCATCGAATTCTAAAACTAAGGCAGGCTTTTCTTGCAGAATATGTCGGTAGAAGTGCTCTATAAAGGAATCAGGACCACAGCTGAAGTTGGTTATATGAAGACCATAAAGATAGGGATTTCTTGCAATTTTCTTTGCTGTTCTTAGGATCCTAGCACCAAGACCCCAATACATCTTGGGAAAATCACTAATGTTTTCTACAGAAAGATCAATCATATCCATTGGAATAGCCATAATTCCACGCTTTGCAAGGTGCTGACCGAGTTGAAGATTAAGCCTTACATCGTAAAGATTGTAGGGTCTTCCAGAGATAATCCAGACAGGTTTTTCCTGGGAAAGAGCATCTTGTAAAACTTCTTCGCCTATTCTAACAAGAGTTCTTCTAAAATCAAAATACCTATCCCATGCCTTTTTTACAACCCTGCTTATCTTTTCCTCATCAAAGTGATGGATTTGACGAATCACTCTGTAAAACTTTTTGGCAACCCTTTCTGGACCTTCCTTAAAGTAAACCTTGAAATTTATAATCCTTCCATCATCAATGCCAAGAGCTTGTTTAGACATGTAGTGGCTACTTTGAACAAGGGGACAGAAGAAGGCTGTTTCCTTTTCGTGATAGGGGATCATATTTATTACGTCAGGGAGAAATATCTTATCGGCTCTTTCAGAAACGACCTTCACATGGCCATGGAACACCTTTACAGGAAAACAGGTTTCTGCTGTTATACTTTCAATGCCAAGGCTTGTTATACGATGATCGGTTTTTGGACTTATAATTACCGGAAAATCCAACTTTCTAAAGATAAAACTCCAAAAGATAGCCCACTCCCAAAAATGGAGTCCAAGGGGAATACCAATAATAGGAAGAGATGAATTTCCAGAAGAAATTTTTCCTGGCTCCAGGTCAAGTTCACTCAAAAACTCCCAAAAGAGCTTATTTCTTTCGCCGATATAATCCTTTTCGCTTTGACCTTCGTAACGGGTAATCTCATATCTTCCACAATCCCCTCCCCAGATACTCTTTCTACCGCCGAAGTTGTAGATTTTAAGTTTACACTCATTGTGACACTTAGGATCTGCATGACATATAGTCTCTTTATAACTTACCTCAGCCTCTATGAGCTCTTCCAGGGCTTTCTTTCTTTCCGAAAGTTTTTTCTTATCGGGGAAAAGATTGGTTCTTTCAAACTGCTCTTTTACCAGTAAAGCTGCCCCAAAGGCTCCCATTACCTCCCTATGCTTTGGAACGGTAATGGGTTTTTTAAGAACCCTTTCAAAGGCTGAAACAATCCCCTTGTTAAGGGAAGGACCTCCAAGGAACATTATTCTACTGCCAATAAATCTTTTACCAACAACCCGGTTTAGATAGTTATGGACAATGGCATAACAAAGACCAGCAATCAGATCCTCTCTTCTGGCTCCCTTTTGAAGGAAGCCTGCTATGTCTGATTCCATAAAGACAGTACATCGCTCGGCAAGGCTTATAGGAGAAGTGGAGGAAAGGGCAATTTCTTGAAACTCCCCAACAATGTTTATCTTCATCTTATTTGCAAGCTCGTGGAGAAAGCTACCCGTGCCTGCTGCACAGACCTTATTCATGTCAAAGTCTATGGGATGGGTTCTATCTACTCGGATGTATTTTGAATCCTGACCTCCAATCTCAAAGATTGTATCCACTTCCGGGTCAATATGAACAGCACCCCTTGCATGGGCGGTAATTTCATCTACTATAAGATCGGCGTTAACGAAGTCTCCTACAACATTTCTCCCTGAACCGGTGGTTGCAATGCCAATGATTTCAATTCTTCCACCAAAACTTTGGAAAAGCCCCTTTAAGAGATTCTGCGTAACCTCTATAGGTCTTCCCCTTGTAGGAACATAGTTTTTGTGAATGATTTCTCCCTTTTCGTTAATAAAAGCATATTTGGTAGTTGTTGAACCAACATCTATCCCCAGGAAGCCTCTATAAATCTTATTTCTTGTCCTTTTAGGAGGCGGTAAAGCGCTACTATCTTCAAAAACGGTAAACTCAAGCCTTAAAGGCTCAGCCCTGGGAAAGCTTTCTTGCTTTAAACCACCACCGGCAGCCTTAAGAAGTGATTCAAGATCAACCGTATTGGAAATGTTTTTTTCCAGGGCTATCAAGGCAACACCAAGAGCCCCTAGAGAAGTATGATAGGGTGGAACGGTAAGATTAGGAAAATATTTTTTAAAGGCTCTTACCTGAAGCTCGTTTGAGGCAACGCCTCCTATAAATATAACAGGCTCTTTAATTTCTCTATTCCCAACAATGGTGCTAATATAGTTTGCTGCGTTTCCAAAATGAAGACCAGCAATTATGTTGGGAAGGGGCTCACCTTTGTTTTGAAGGTGAATCATATCTGATTTGGTAAAAACAGTGCATCTACAAGCTACCGGAGCTAGAGAACTACTTTGAAGCCCAAGGTTTATAAAATCTCTTAAGGTTTCCTGAAGATGCTCTTGAGAAGGCTTCCAATCAGAGCCATACATTGCCTGGGCAAGCCTTTCAGCTTGCTGATCTATAAAAGAGCCCGTTCCAGAGGCACAGGGACCATTTATATTGAATCCTTCAAGATACCAGTTTCCATTTTCGCCATAGCCAATTTGAAAAAGCACAGCGTCTTGCCCGCCAATACTTATTATGGTTCTCACCCCTGGGCAAACTCTAAGGGCACCAATAACCTGGGCAATTGTTTCAACCTCGTAAAAGCCCCCAACAATTTTAGAAATAATCTCACCGTTAGCCCCAGAAAAGGCAACCGCCTTTATGTTGCTTTTCCCGTAACGGTTTATAAGAGATTCTAGAACAGCCAGAGTCTCTTCTTTCACAAGCCCGAAATGCCTTTTATAGGGAAGCTCTTCTACTATAAAATCTTCCGGCTTGTCAGAAGAAAGCACCCTTGCCTTTATCACAACACCGTTTATACTAACAGAACCAATATCCAAGCCTATAATATACATGGCGAATAACCTCACCCTGAAAATAATAAGCCCTTCTAAGGATTTCAAGAAACTATTATTAGACCATGACCCAAGTAAAATCAAGCATTAGAAAAGAACCTTTTAATAGCCTCCTCAACCAACCTAAAAACTTCCTCTTCCCTTTCTCTTTCCACCCAGAGAAAACCCGGTTCCCTCTTAAACCAGGTAAATTGCCTCTTGGCATAGCGTCTCGTTTCCACCTGAATAGACCTTATGGCATCATCTAAACTTAGCTTGCCTTGAAGATGCTCTATAATTTGCTTGTAACCTATAGACTGAAGAGGCTTAAGATAAGGACTATATCCCCTGGAAAGAATATCTCTTACTTCTTCGCATAACCCTTTCTCAATCATCTCAAGCACTCTAAGATCTATCCGCCTGTAAACATCCTCTCTTCTTGTATAAAGAAAAATCTTTAGAGAGTCGTAAGGCTCATCAGAAAAGCCATGTTCTTTGTGGAAACTGGAAAAAGGCTTTCCTGTAAGTAGAAACACCTCAAGACTTCTCAATATCCTTTGCCTATCGGTTGAGCTAAGTTTTGAAGCAAAAAGAGGGTCAATAGTCATAAGTTCTTGATATAATTTGTAAATACCTTCATTCCTGAGCCTCTCAGCAAGCCTTTTTCTTACCTCTTCCTTTCTGGCGTTATCCAGCTCAATATGGCAGAGCCCTCTTGTTAAAGCTCTAATGTAAAGACCTGTTCCACCAACAACCAAAGGAATTTTTTTTCTGCTCCATATATCCTGAATAGCTCTATCTGCAAGGGTTTTGTAACTTCCAGCATCGAAAGGTTCATCAGGATCTACAATATCTATGAGATGATGGACAACCTCCTTTCTTTCTTCCAGTGATGGCTTAGCGGTGCCTATGTCCAGGTAACGGTAAACTTGCATAGAATCGGCATTTACTATTTCCGTTGGGAAGATCTTTGAAAGCTTCATGGAAATTTCTGTCTTTCCTATAGCGGTAGGACCTGAAATAACAACTATAAAGGGTTTCATGGAATTCTTCCAAATCTTTTGGCAATCTCGGTAATGGGAATCTTAATCCAAAGAGGGCGCCCGTGGGGACAAGAGGCCATCTGTGGTCTTTTTTCCACTTCCTCCACAACCCATCTAACCTTTTCTGGCGGTAAAAAGTCCCCAGCCTTCATAGCACTATGACAGGCTACTGTGCTTGCGAATTTTTTAAGAAGGCTACTTTCGATGGAATTTGAGATTGCTTCGTCGCTTCGCTCCTCGAAACAGAATTTTTCATCTTTAAGGTTTTTAATAAGGTCTTTGATAACTTCCTGATGGTTCACATCGCCTAGTATTGGAACGGAGCGGACTATAATAGCATCCCTTCCAAAAGGTTCTATATTGTAACCAAGAAGCTTTAATCCTTCTTTTTTATTTTCCAGAAATTCTACCTCCTCTGGAAGAAGATAAACTATAAAATCTTTGGCCAGCCTCTGGGAAGCCAAAGGAAGAGGCCTGGAAATGATAGAATCGAATATAATTCTTTCGTGAAGGCCGTGAAAGTCTATAAGAATAAGTCCGTCATCGTCCGCACAAACTACATAAGTATTTTGGAAAACACCGAGAATTTTAAAATTTCTAGCCTCCTTAGGGGAAGTTTGATAAACCTCCTTTGACTGAACCTTCTCTTGGAAGGATAGACCAAGCTGGTTAAAATTTGACTTTTGATCCACAACATAGAATTTTTTATCTTTCCTTTCTGTTTTCCCAAAGGAAGAGCCAATAACCCCTTTTATAAGCCCTATAAGAGATTCTACTTTGTCAAATCTTACTTCCTGTTTTGTTGGGTGGACATTGACATCTACCATTTTTGGCTCTGCTTCAATAAAGATGATGGCTACAGGATAAGTATCCTTTGGAAGAAAGGGGCTAAAAGATTCTTTTACAACCCTTTGAAGGAGGCTGTCTCTAAAGGGGCGCTTATTAACAAAAAGATATATAAGGCTAGCTGTGGATCGGTAAAGATCTGGGCTACCAAGATAACAGGTTATTTTAAAATAATCCCCTTCTCCATGGCACTTTACAAGATTCTTTCCCAGGTTAGGACCAAATACCTGGAAAATTCTCCCGGTAGGTTCTCCTGTAGAAGGAAAGTTGTAGATAAGTTTTTCACCTTCGTAGAGTTTGAAAGAAACATTGAAGTTTGCAAGGGCTATCTTTCTAAATTGTTCTACAATGTGCTGTCTTTCGGTATACTCCGACTTTAGAAATTTTCTACGGGCAGGAAGGTTAAAAAATAGATCCCTTACGGTTACTCTCGTTCCTTCTTTGTAAGCCCTTTCACCAACATATTTCACTATTCCCCCTTCAACCATTACAACCGTTCCTATATCGTCCTCCGGGGTTTTTGTAACCAACTCGAACCTGCTCACCGCAGAAATACTCGACAGGGCTTCCCCTCTAAAGCCGTAAAAGGCTATATTTCTAAGATCATCAATAGAGCTAATTTTACTGGTAGCGTGCCTTTCCAGAGCAAGAAGGGCATCTTCTTTATCCATACCTTCGCCATCGTCAATAACCTGAATAAGCTTTATCCCTCCCTTCTCAAAAATCACACTTATATGGCTACTTCCAGCATCAAGACTATTTTCAAGAAGTTCTTTAACAACAGCAGAAGGCCTTTCAATTATTTCTCCAGCTGCTATCTTGTGGCAAACAATGTCTGGAAGAATCCTTATTTTTCCCATAAAGACTCTGTCAAATAGAAAAAGTCATTTTTTTGGCTAATTTCATCATCTTATTTCTTGACAAAATTACAACATTAAACATACCATAGCACGGAAGACTTTGCAAACTATTGGGGAACAACACTTCAAAAAACAGGCTGTTTTTCTTTGTAAGAATAAAAGGAAGGTGTCATGTCGGAACAACTGGGGTTTTTAGAAAAAGTTGTTTGTTCTTTAGCCAACTTTTTAGAGGCTTATACTGTTGCCTATTTTGAATACAACCCCAGAACCGATACCTTTAATTGCCTAGCCTCTTACTCGCTGAGCAAATACTTTCAGAAAGAAGCATCTTTCAAGCCCACTGACAATAGATTGTTATATCAATCTTTTACTTACGATAGACCGGTTGAAGGTGGTAAGGAAGAAGCCAAAATCATAATGCCCTTCTACTCAAAAAAAGAAGAGCTAATTAAAGCTTTTTTCATAATGCCTGTGGGAAACAAGGAAGGTATTCTCTATGTTGACATAAAACATAAGTGGAACTTCGGAAGAAAAGAGTTAATGCTAATAAAGGACACCGCAGAGGTTATAAGGGGGCTAATTTCTCAAATAGAAAAGAATATTCTTTACGAAACCTACTCAGAAATACTAAGGTTTTTCTATGAGATTGACATCATTATTGAAAATATCAATCTGGAATATACAAAAGCTTTACGAACCATTCTGGAAAAGATGGTAGATTTTCTCGGGGTGAGTTTTTCTTTTTTGGTGAAAAAGTATCCCTCCGATGATTCTATTACCTTGGTTTCGTATTTTTCTCCCGGAAAGACCCTGAATTTCCCATCGAAGTTAAGGCTTAAAGGCGGACTTATAGAGTATGTTCTTAACAAAAAGAATATGACAGTGGTTCCAAAGTTTAGTGGGAAAAAAAGTATAGGCCATTACCTGTTCTTCCCGGGGGAAAGTCTTCCTAAGGAAGGTTCTTTTTTAGGTTTTTACGGAACTACCTGTCAAAGCGAATGGGTTTTAGCCTTTCTTTCGGAGGAGAGAACCTTTTGGGATCCTGATAGAATATATGGAATAAGCAGAAGCTTTAAAAGTCTTCTTAAATCCCTCGACAGGCTCAAACTTCAAAAAGAGTGCGAACATCTCTTAAAATATGATTGCTTTACTGGAACTCTTCAGGCAAGAGCTTTTGAAGACTATGTCCTTTCTTCCTTGAAGAATGCAGTAATGAACAACAAAAACCTTGTTTTTCTCTTGATCCAGTGGGAGCCTTACCTTAGAGTTTGCACCACCTTAACGCCCTCTTCCATTTCTAATATGAACTACAAAATAATCAACGCCCTTCAGAAAGAATTCCTGGGAGGAAATGCAACAATTGGACAGATTGGAGAAAACAGACTGGGTATTCTTTTAGAGGATATAACAAGCTTTGATGTCAAAAAATGCGAATTTTTCCTGAATAAACTGGATCTTGGAAAGGACTTAGGCTATTCTATAAATTTTTACTCAGGGCTTGCAAGGTATCCCCAGGAAGCATCAAATGCTTCGGAGCTATGGAAGGTAGCTTACACTTCCCTTCTTAATAGGCTAGAAAGTAGCTTTATATCTCCTTCCAGCTATTATGACGAATCAGCCATTGACATACTGGTAAGAAGCGACCGGACACGACGGGCATAATCTTTAAGCTCAACCATATCCTCATAGGTAAAGTCATCTCTTCTGCAGGCAAAAAAAGAGTTGTTATGAAAAAGAGGTTCCTTTTCTAAAGCAAAATTTGAAACCTTAAGGGACTCTTCCCAGAGTTTTGTGCCAGGTATGGGTGAGTATTCTGCAATAAAGGGCAATGCTCCTTCCGATGCTACAAAATCTATTGAAGCTTTTACATCTTCTGGCTTCTGCCCTGGGACTCCGCTTAGAAGATAAACTCCTAAGTCATTGATATCCCACCCAGTTTTGTGAAGTATCTTTACCACCCTTGAAAATTGCTCTCTTTCTATTCTCTTCCCACCCCACTTTACATGGTATTTCAAGAAGGCTGTTTCAAAACCAAGCCTTATGGTTTTAAAGCCTCCATGAAAAAGAAGCTCGCTTTTTTCTTCGTCAATTGCACTGACGTGAAGGGCGTTGGGGGTATGAAATCGAACTTTAAGGTTGTCCTTTATAACTTGGTCAAGAACAGCCTTTAAGGGTTCCCATCCCGTTATGAGAAGGGCATCATCATAGAAGGCAAAATCTATTATCCCTTGTTCGTAATGGTAGATTATTTCATCGTAGATGGTTTTCCAGCTTCTTTTTTGAACCTTTGGCTGTAGCAAAGAAGAAGCACAGTAGGAGCATCCGAAAGAACAACCCAAACTAGTAAGAAGAACGCCGTAGGTTTTTCGGTGGTAGGCTTCCCAAAAGGGTCTTGGAAAGGAAGAAAAATATTCCCACCGGCTTTTGTTAGAAAGCTTGATATGAAGTTCCCTTTCAATGAGCTCGGGAATAGCAGATAGAGGCTCATCTATTACCCTGGAAGCTCCCGAGAATTTGAGGGCATGCTCTTTACAAAGTTTTGCATAAATACCTCCAAGCCATATTGGGACTTCTGGAAAGACCTCCTTTACCTTTCTAATAGCTTCAAAAGCTCCGGGATACCAGTAGGTCATTATGGAAGTAATCATAACAAGATCTGGCCTTTCAGGAAGACTTTCCAGGGCTTTAGTGAAAGCTTCCATGGAAATGCCGTAGCGATAATAGGTTCTTGGATGATTTTCAAAAACCTTTGGCTTTTCTATAGGCTCCTTTGGATATTTACCTGTTCCGTAGAACCTGTTTTTTCCAGGAATAAAGCCTTTTCTTTCCTTTTCAGTGTAAAATCTATCAAGGCAGTCTATAAAAACCACATCAATACCGCCTTCTTTTAAAAGGGAAGCTATAAAGAGGAGTCCAAGGGGCTTTGCCCATAGATCGTATGCGGCAAAATCGGTAATCCAGGGATTTATAAGAAGAACAAAGGCCAATCCTTGTACCCCCTTATAAAAAAATTCCTAAAGAGAATAGCCTATCAACTAAATCTATCACAAATAAAAATCTTGACCACAATTCCTAAACCGATTAAAGAGGAGTCAGGGGTAAGCCGGCGTAGCTCAGTGGCGGAGCAGCTGATTCGTAATCAGCAGGCCATCGGTTCGAATCCGATCGCCGGCTCCAGTCTTTATATGAAGCTTACACGGTAGTCAAAGTCATCTATGCCGGAAAAGCTTGAAACCTTCTTTAGAATTTCCCCTTCCGGGAAGGTCTCTTCATTGCAAGTTGTTATAAACCAAAAGTGTGGCTTTCTACTGGAAAAAAGCCCAGGAAATACCCACAAAAAAGTTATGCCCCCTGGGGTATTGAATTCCAAAAAAACCTGGAAGGATCTTAAACTTGTGTATGGTGAAAAATACTCCCTGTCCAATAGATGATCTCTAAAGATAAAAAGATCATCAAAATAGCTGGGCAGTAGTTTTGGAGGAAGCACTTCTTCTGGTAAAACCAGGCTTATCAAAATAAAAGGGTTTCTATCAATTAATCTAACTAAAAAGCCCTTTATATCCTTCAGAAAAAGCCACCAATCCTTAAAAAGAAGTTTTATCTTAAGACTTTGTCCCAGGATTTTCTTGCCATCAGGCACACCCTTTATTAAATCTTCAAAAGAAAATACCCGGATCTCAGTAATTATATCATCTACGGGCAAACCTTTAAAAATAGGCACTTCAGGTGGGAAATAGTCAATACCTGTCACAGCTTCCGCATAACTATAAATCTCTTTAATATCTTCGCCACTCATCCAGGGGGTTTTTAAGACGTAATAGGGAGGTTTGGGACTATATTCAATACCAAACCTCTTAGAAGCCCTCCTAAGAAGGGTGCCGGGAAGAAGACTTAAAGGATAAATGCTTAGCTCATCAAACACATCCTGTTCTACGCAAAAATCTATTGCCTTTTTTACATCCTCTGGGCTGTCTTCAGGCAACCCAACCATAAGGTCTATCATAACCCTTATGCCAGCCTTTCTTAAGGCTTTAACACCTTTTAGAAAGGCTTTAAGATCTGTTGGGCGACCAATTGCTCTAAGAGCTCTTGGATTAATACTTTGAAGCCCTACTTCAACCTCATAAAACCCAGCTTTCTTAAGCTTAAAAGCCAAATCTAAACTACAGTTTTGAGCGTTTAGCTCCGCATAAAACCGAACCTTGCCTCCTTTGTTAAGTCTTTTAATTATGCTTAGAAGCTCTTCCAGGTCTTTCCTCGAGGTAAAGCTAGGGTCAACAAAGGATATCACCTCTACCCTTCTCTCAATAGCCCATTCAATTTCTTTTGCTACCCTCTCTATAGGGAACAGGAAAACCTTAGAAAGATTGTGATGATAATAACAGTAGGTGCAACGATAGGGACATCCTCTTGAGCTTTCGAGCAAAATACCCTTTCCGGAGAATGGTTCAAGAAAACCAGATAAGTAAGGGGAAGGAATCTGGCTCGGTTCTATATCTTCTTTTGATGATATGAAACTTCCTTTAGTTTTCGAAGTTGGCTCCTTTAGTATATCTAATAAGGGCTTTTCACCCTGACCGACGACGAAAAAATCAAAGAGTTCTCTATTATTAAAAAGAAGCTCATTATCAGGATTAACCTCCGGACCTCCTGCCACAAAAAGGGCTTTAAGACCTTCAGCCTTGAGTTTCTTTGCTATCCAGATGATTCGTTCCACATTCCAAAGATAACATGTAAAACCTACGAGGGATGGTTCAATTTCAAGGATTTTGCTTACAATATCACTATCACTTGCAAAGGATACAAAGGAAGGATCCATTAATTGAACAGACTTAGTCTGGCTAAATACAAAGGAACCTATAAACCCTCCAGCAAGAGGCATATTGGCTAAATTGTAATCATAGTCATGGGAACAGGCAGGAAGTTGGACTAAAAGAACCTTCATCTAAGGTTTGTTCCAAACAACAATAACAGCCTTTGCAGGTCCATTTCCTAAGCTTCTAAAAGCATGACCTTTACTGGCATCGAAATAAACACAATCACCTGGATTAAGTGCTATCGTTTCATCGTATGTCCTAAATTCTATGGTTCCCTCCAGGACATACACAAACTCTTCGCCGTCATGGCTAGTAAAAACCATATCGTTAACATCCATGGGGGGAAACTCTACATAGAAGGGCTCCATGTGTTTGTCATGTTTTCTTGTCTCTAGGATTTCGTATGTATAACTGACCTCTCCATCCTTATGATGAGCCCTTCTAGTTACCTTCACCCTCTCATTTACTCTGGTAACATATACAGCTTTGCCCTTTACCTCATCCTGGAAAAAGTAACTAAGACTTGCATCTAAAGCTCTGGCAAGCCTAAGAAGTGTTGCAACAGGTGGTATAACCCTGTTATTTTCAATCTGAGAAAGTAAAGCTTTGGAAAGACCTGTTTTAGCTGAAAGCTCTTGAAGGGTATAACGTTTTTTTTCTCTAAGTTCCCTTACCTTGCTTCCAATCTGTAGCGCCTTGACAGCTATGCTTAAATCCTCTGTGTCCACTCCTAAGCCTCCCCGGATTGTTGTTTCATGGAATTGTTAGTATACCAAAATTTCCCATCTTGGTAAACAATATTTACTTCATTTAAACAAATCCATCAAAAACTCATAAATTTCAATTAATTCTTGACACCACTTGAATTTATGCAATAGTTTTCCAGAAACTTTTTTGATTCAAAAGTAAAGGTTTTATTCAGGTTAAATTCAAAAGAAGGAGGTCAGTATGAGAAACTCAAAGTTTATGGCTTTCTTTGCCCTGCTTGGGTTTTTAGGACTTATTTTTGCAAATAATGTCACAGCCCAGGAAACCATAAAAATAGGTGTTTATCTTCCCATGACTGGTTCTGTTGCTTCCTACGGTCAGATGGAATGGAATGGCATCCAGGTTGCCCATGAAATGAAGCCAACCGTTCTAGGTAAAAAGATAGAGCTTGTCCTTGTTGACACTAAAAGCGACAAGATTGAAGCTGCCAATGCTGCCACCAGATTGGTAGACAAGGAAAAAGTCGTAGCTGTTATTGGTGAGGCTATAAGCGGAAACACAATGGCTGGAAATCCCATCTTTGAAGCGGCAAAGATACCCTCAGTAAGTCCAACCGCTACAAATCCCTTGGTAAATCAAGGGAAAAACTATGCCTTCCGTGCATGTTTTATTGATCCTTTCCAGGGGCAGGTTGCTGCAAGATTTGCAAGAAATGAGCTCAAAGCAACAAAAGCAGCCCTCGTTATTGACATTGCCCAGGATTACTGTGTTGGACTTGCTAATTTCTTCGTAAAAGAGTTTGTAAAGCTAGGTGGCCAAGTAGTAGCAACTACCTACATCCAAACAGGTGATCAAGATTTTTCTGCCCAGCTTAGTGCTATAAAGGCTGCTAATCCTGATATAATTTATGCTCCCAACTATTACACCGAAGATGCTCTTCTTGCAAAACAGGCAAGGGACTTGGGAATTAATGTGCCAATTCTTACGGGTGATGGCGCCCAGGCTGAAGAGCTCATAAAGATTGGAGGTAAGGCGGTAGAGGGAATGTATTTTACTGCCCATTTCCACAAAGAGGCGGCAACTACAGAACTTGCTAAAAACTTCATGAAAGCCTTTGAAGAAAAATTCAAGAAGGAGGCAGGCGCTTTTGAAGCTCTTGGAGCGGATGCCTACTTTATGCTTGTTGAGGCTATTGAAAAGGCAGGATCTACCGATGGCACAAAGATAAGAAATGCCCTTAGCCAGTTGAAAGATTTCAAGGGTGTTTCTGGCACAATCACCATGGGAGAAAACGGTAATCCTATAAAAAGCGTTGTCATCAACAAGGTTGAAAATGGAAAGTTCGTTTATGTTACTACTGTAAATCCATAAATTAAAAGAGGGGTAGAAACTACTCAAGTTTCTACCCCAATCAGAAGGGGACGGGAAAAATTCGGTGACAGCTCAAATCTTTATCCAGCAACTTATAAATGGTATTTCCCTTGGAAGTTTGTATGGCCTTGTTGCTATAGGTTATACTATGGTCTATGGTATCTTAAGGCTTATCAACTTTGCCCATGGGGATCTTTTAATGGTTTCAGCTTACGGGGTGATCTACATTATGCTACTTCTTTCCCTTCCATGGTATCTTGGTTTCCTTTCAGCAATTGTTCTTACAGGCATGGTTGGCATACTTCTGGATAGAGTAGCCTATAAACCTCTAAGGGATGCTCCAAGGATATCCCTTCTTATATCAGCCATTGGAGCAAGCTTCCTCCTGGAAAACCTAGCCCTTGTAATAATTGGTGGAGTTCCTAAGCCTTTCCCCAAAATCCCTTTGTTTGATAGAGTGTTAGAAGTGTATGGCGTGAGAATCCAGGCACTTACAATCTATACCCCCATAATAACTATCCTTCTTCTCCTTGGTCTTCTTTACATCATATACCGAACAAAAGTGGGCAAGGCCATGAGAGCAGCCTCAAGAGATTTTGAAACAACAAGACTTATGGGCATAAATCTTGACCATGTAATAGCAACAACCTTTTTTATAGGCTCTTCTCTTGCAGCAGCAGGCGGTATAATGTGGGCAATGAAATATCCCCAGGTAAACCCCTTTATGGGCGTTATTCCAGGTCTTAAAGCCTTTATAGCTGCTGTAATTGGTGGCATTGGAAGCATCGTTGGAGCAATGATAGGGGGATTTATACTGGGCATAGGGGAAATCCTCATAGTTGCAATCTCTCCCGGGATGGCTCAGTATAGGGATGCATTTGCTTTTGTTGTGCTAATTTTACTTCTTATTTTCAGGCCTACCGGCATTCTTGGAGAACCTATAATAGATAAAACCTAAGGCAAAATGCTAATATGGGTAAGAGAAGAAACTTTATCCTGAATGTTCTAGCCATATTGACGCTTTTGATAGTGCTGTGGCTTTTTCAGACGTATGGAACAGACTATCAGATTAGGATTCTTAATAACATTGCGGTTTTTATAACCCTTGCTGTTAGCTACAATCTGATAAATGGCATCTGTGGAGTCCTCCATCTTGGACCAAACGCCTTTATAACCATTGGAGCATATACCTCAGCCCTTCTTACAATGAGCCAGGCAGAAAAACAGCTCTCCTTTATAATAGAACCCCTTGTATGGCCTTTGAATGTAATACAGCTTCCTTTTTCCTTAAGTTTAATCATAGCGGGGCTGGTAGCTGTGCTGTTTGCCTTCCTTATAAGCTATTCTGTTTTCAAAGTAAGAGGCGACTATCTTGCTATAGTAACTCTTGGGTTTGGAGAAGTTGTGAGGGTTCTTTGTAATGCTCTCCAGAATGTGACAAATGGTCCCCTAGGGCTCAAAGGATTAAAACCCTACACTAATCTCTGGTGGTCTTGGGGAGTAGCTATCCTTACGATAATTGTTATCCAAAAGCTTATAAACAGTAGCTGGGGAAGGGCTATGAAGGCAATAAGAGAAGACGAGGTAGCAGCTAAAGCCATGGGTATCAACCCTTTTAAGCATCTCATGATGGCTTTTCTTATAAGTGCCTTCTTTTCCGGCGTTGCGGGAGGTCTTCTGGCACATCTCATCACCACCATATCTCCTACCCTTTTTACCTTCTTTCTTACCTTCAATCTTCTCATAATAATAGTGGTAGGAGGTCTTGGAAGCACTACAGGGGCAGTTATAGGAGCTACACTTTTTGCCTGGGGAGGCGAGTTACTACGCATAGTAGAAAGTCCTGCCAAAATAGGACCCATCTACATTCCAGGTATCCCTGGCATGCGAATGGTGCTTTTCAGTATAATTCTTATGGTTGTCATAATCTTTGCCAGAAGAGGCATTATGGGACAAAACGAATTTAGCTGGGATTGGCTTTTTTCAAAATTTGAAAAACTGAAGAAAAAGTATGCTGATGAATAGTCCTATACTGATAACCCAAAACATTACCATCCAGTTTGGAGGGCTTGTTGCAGTTAACAATTTCAACATAAAGATTGCCAGAGAAGAAATAGTTGGTCTTATAGGACCAAACGGAGCTGGTAAAACTACTGTATTCAACGCAATAACAGGAAATGTCGTTCCAGCAGCAGGAAGGATAATCTGGCAAGATAAAGACATAACTGGTCTTCCCCCCTACACCATAACTAGTCTCGGAATTGCAAGAACTTTCCAGAATATAAGGCTTTTTAAGAATCTTTCTGTGATAGACAATGTAATGATTCCTTTCCACCATAAGATAAAATCATCTTTCTGGCATGCCATGCTTGGGCTTCGAAAATACAAACAGGAAGAACTCCTTATGAGAGAGGAAGCCTTAAGGCTTCTAGAAATGGTTGGGCTAGCCCATCTGGCAGAAGAAAAGGCTCATTCTCTTCCTTACGGTCAGCAAAGGCTTCTTGAAATTGCAAGAGCCCTTGCCGCCAAACCAGTTTTGCTACTACTTGACGAACCTGCTGCAGGGATGAACCCTCAGGAAACCATGGAACTTGCCAAACTTGTAAAAAGCCTAAGGGATGAGATGGGCATAACAATTCTTCTTATAGAACACGATATGAAATTCGTTATGGGGCTTTGCGAGCGTATTATTGTTCTGGACTACGGAAATACTATTGCAGAAGGCAGTCCTGAGGAAATTCAAAAAGATCCCAGAGTCATAAAGGCTTACCTTGGAGAGTTCAAAGATGTTAGTAATTGAAAATCTTCATGTTTATTACGGTGGAATCCATGCTGTTAAAGGAGTATCCTTAAAAGTAGAAGATGGTTCCATAGCTACTCTCATAGGAGCAAATGGAGCAGGGAAAAGCACAATTTTAAGAACTATCGTAGGTTTGGTGAGAGCCAGAAGTGGGAGTATAAAATTTAGAGGTAAGGAGATTACAAAACTACAAACCCACGAGATAATACGCCTTGGCATAGGAATGAGTCCTGAAGGAAGAAAGGTCTTTGCAAATCTTACAGTTATGGAAAATCTCGAACTTGGAGCTTATAATTTACCAAAAGAGGCATTTAACAAAAATTTGGAATGGATTTTTTCGCTCTTTCCAAGGCTTGAGGAAAGAAAAAATCAAATCGCTGGCACTTTAAGCGGTGGTGAACAGCAGATGCTCTCCTTGGGAAGAGCTTTGATGGGAAATCCAAAACTTCTTCTTTTAGATGAACCTTCCCTTGGTCTTGCACCTCTTGTTGTTAGCGAAGTCTTTAGAACCATAAAGACTATAAACGACCAGGGAACAACAGTGCTACTTGTAGAACAAAACGCTATGGCAGCCCTTAAAATAGCCCACTATGGCTACGTTATAGAAACGGGAAGGGTAGTCTTAGAAGGTTCAGGAGAGAACCTTCTGAAAGATGAACGGGTAAAGAAAGCATATTTAGGTGAGTAAAGATGATAACCGACATTCTCCTTGCTCCAGATATCATAGTAAATGGTTCTTTAGAGCTGTTATATAATTCCAAGGAGGGTGCTATTTGCAAGGCCTTAAGGAAGGCAACTCAGGAAAACATAAAGCTATGGGCTTACGTTGGTTACGTGGATACCGTCCATAGGGATCTTTCCCAGAAAATAAAAGAAAAGATGCCTCAAGAAAAAAATCCATCTTTGCTTGCTTCAAAACTTCTTTCAGATTTTACCAAAGACTTTAACTGGCTTTCTGCCCTGTCAGAAGATGGATTTGTCTTTAATGGGGATTTTCCTTTACGGGGTCAGCTATCTAGAGCTTTAAGAAGACTCGGAGAAGGAGCTATAATCCTTACACAAGACCTTTCTATAAGGAATTTTCTGGAACCCTCCATGACCCCTGAAGAATACATAGGTCTTAAGTTAGAACCCAGAGAAACCATAGCTTTCGTTGACCTCTTTTCCCAGCAAGCGAAAATCATTCAAGATATTGAAAAAGGATTTTTCTCCCTCTTAAGGCACGGGAAATATGTTGGAGGACCAGAAATAAGAGAACTTGAAAAAAAACTTAGCCAAATAGTTGGCACGAAACACGCTATTTCTTGTTCAAGTGGAACGGATGCTCTCATCATGACCCTTATGGCTCTTGGCATAGGTAAGGGAGACATTGTTTTTACAGTGCCCTTCACCTTCGCAGCAACCGCTGAAGCTATAAGAATTGTTGGAGCAACACCAGTCTTTGTCGATATAGAGCCACAAACCTTTTTAATGGATCCAGCAAAACTGCAGGAAACCATTGAGGCAATCCTTACAAAAAATTACGAAAAAGTGCCCCTCCCTCGAGGAATCGAAAATCTAAAACCAAAAGCTATAATAACGGTTGATCTCTTTGGGTGTCCCGCCGATTACGACAGAATTAGCGAAATAGCCAACAAGTACAATCTTTTTGTCATAGAAGATGCTGCTCAAGCCTTCGGAGCAATCTATAAGGGAATTCGGGCTGGCAAGTTAGGAACTGTTGGATGCACCTCCTTTTTCCCTGCAAAGCCTCTAGGTGCCTATGGAGATGGTGGAGCCATTTTTACAGATGACGATGATCTGGCTTACACTCTGAAACTTATAAGAAATCACGGAATTGACTCCAACCCTTACGAACATCAAATAATCGGGCTAAACGGTAGAATGGATAGTATCCAGGCTTCTGTTTTGCTTTCAAAACTAAAGATCTTCGAAGAAGAATTAAAACTAAGACACAAGGTAGCAGAAGTTTATACCAGTAAGCTTAGTTCATACCCCTGGATTAGATGTCCAGAGATTCCCGAAGGCGTTTTTTCTTCATGGTCTCAATATAGCATTATTACTCCCTCCGAAACTTTCAGGAACAATCTAAGGGAAAAACTTTTCCAAAAGGGCATCCCTACAGCCATTTACTATCCCATCCCCCTTCACCTCCAAAAGGCTTTTCTAGACCTGGGCTATAAAAAAGGAGATTTTCCCGTTTCAGAGTTTTGTTCTTCAACCATTCTCTCCCTTCCAATGCATCCTTATGTAAAGGAAGAGTTGGTAGAAAGGATCTCGAAAATTGTTGGAGATATCCAGCATGGATAAAAAGGTTGTTATTACCTACCATGAAAGCTTTAGTAGAAGAAGTTATCTTACCCAGGGAACAAGACTTCAGGATTTCCCAGAAATCCTTGCGCCTATTTTGAAGGATGAAAAGTTTGAACTTGTTATTGCAGAGCCTATAGAGGAAAAGTGGATCCTTGAGGTTCATACACCTGAACACATCAGGGAAGTAATGAATGATTACCTTTGCTCTACCGCCTGGCATTCTGTGGGAAGCGTTGTAGCAGGTGCGGAAGCAATAGCAAAGGGGGATGCTCTAAGAGCTTTCGCAATGATAGGAGCTGGTGGACATCACGCAGGTAGAAACTATTTTTGGGGATATTGCTGTTTCAATGACGTTGTAATAGCCATTAAGTATCTAAGAACAATTTATGGAATAAAAAGATTTGCCATAGTAGATACTGACGCTCACCATGGAGATGGAACGAGACAGCTAGTAATGAACGATCCTGAAGTGCTCCATTGTTGTATATGTTATCAAAACGCCCTTTCCCGGGATGGCTTAAAAGTGGATGTTTCTGCCTACGACAGAATCAGAAAGGCCAATACAGAGTATGAAAGAAACTCCCTTTATGCCAGTATTGTAAGGGAAGAATTTGTGCCCCTTATAAGATCCTTTAAACCTGAGCTTATATTTTGGTATTTTGGTTTTGACACCCACAAGGGGGATTATGGTGATATTGGACTTACCCTGGAGGCATACGAACTTATTGGTCGAGCCCTTTGCCAGGTCTCTGAGGAGGTTTGTGGCGGTAAACTTGAAGTTGTCCTTGGAGGTGGCTCAAGCAGGTCAATAGCAAACAGTGTAATACCCCCAATTATAAAGATCCTGGGAGAGCAAACAAACCATGAAGCCTGAAAAACTTGCCAAAATCCTTAACACCATGCTTTACATAAACCCAGGGGAATATGGTCTATTCTGGGATAAAAACCACACAATGCCATGGAAAGAGCTATACTGGGCTTTACAAAGACAGGAAGACCTTCGGTTTGTAAGAAAGTCTAACATCCAGGAGATAATGCTTCTTGGCATCGACATGCCCTTTGTTCTGGAAGAAAACACTTTAAAGCTTAAGGTTCCTTATAGGGAATACGAAAAGGCTGTTGCAGATAGAGATCTTTTTGTGGCTGTGCCTTTAAGTGCTCTTCCCTTTATAAGGGAAAAGGGGCTTCTAGTGCCATCTCACAGGTCTTACCTTCCTCTGTGGGATAGCGAAGAAGAAAGTCTTATTCACTCAAAGCCTTCTGAAGAAGAAAAGGTGGTTATAAGAATCCCAAAAGAAAAACTTTTTTCGCATCCTCTTTACAGTGGAGGGGGACATCTTTTCCTTACCGATAAACCTCTTTCACCAGAGATGATCATTATACCTCCAGTTTCCAAGAAGGATTTAGAACAACTTAGCAAAGAACACCGAGAAAAATCCCGAAAGAAAGAAGAAGTAAAAATCCCTGTCAACTATGGATCATTCAAGGTTACAATGGATGATCTTACAGGATACGTTCCAAAATCAGCCTTTAAAGAAGAAAAATCCAGCAAAAAATCAGCCAAAAAGTCTGATTGGAAGCGTGAAGCAAGAAAGATAAGAAAGACAAAAAGAACAATTTAAATTTAAGCCAGATTAAATGAGACCAAGTAATCTCTTCAATTCCTCCTCCTCGCCTTCCTGCAGTGGATAAAAGGAAAGTCCGCCAAGACGGTTTTTGACAAAGATTTTTCCATCCTTTATTGCCTTAATCATAGAAGGAACAAGTTCTACCTTTCCTCCACCACCTGGAAGGTCAATAACAAAGTGGGGCATGGCAAGCCCGGAAAGGTTATATCTTAACTCAGCAAGTATCTTTAAGGCCTTACTAACCGGGGTTATAAAATGGGAAGTTCCTTTACGTAAATCCATCTGGAGGAGATAGTAGGGTCTTACTCTATGGTAGAGTAGCTTCATAAACAGTTCTCTTAATACTTCTCTGTTATCATTTACCCCTTTAAGGAGCACAGTTTGGCTTCCCAAGGGAATACCAGCATCAGCCATTTTAGCAATGACGGAAACAGTATCATCGGATAGCTCTAGCGGATGATTCACATGAAGGTTAACATAAAGGGGCTTATAGGCTGAGATGATTCTTATTTTGTCATCTGTAACCTTTTGAGGAAAAGAGACGGGGAGCCTTGTGCCTATTCTTATAATCAAAGGACGGTTTATCCTTCTTAGGAGAAAAAGAATACGATCGAGTAGAGTTTCTTCAAGAAGCAAAGGATCTCCACCTGAGATGAGCACATCTCTTATCGAGCCATTGTTCTTGATATATTCGACCACTTTAGCAATATTTTCCTCAGTAAGGGTTATTCTTTCTTTCCATATCCTTTTTCTTGTGCAAAACCTACAAAAACTTCCACAGCGGGATGTAACAAGCCATAGAACTCTATCGGGATAACGGTGTATAAGATTTGGAACAGGCGAAAGATCCCTTTCCCCCAAGGGATCTTCTAACCCTCCATTGTCTTCAAGTTCTCTAGCATCCGGTAAAAACTGCTTTTTTAAAGCGGGACTATTAAACTTTTTTATAAGACTAAAAATGTGAGGCGTAATCTTAAAGGGATAAACTCGGTGAACCTCTTTAAGCTTCTCATCAGAAAGAACATTCTTAACAAAGCTTTTAAAGTCTTCCAATCTTTACACCACCGCAAAAACTTCGTCAAAATCTCTACGCCAGGGTCTTGGGAGAAGCTCTACATCCCTTCTCTTCCTACCGAGAGCAACCATCATAACGGGAAATTCCGATTCATCAAGGTTCAAAAATTTTTTAACGCCCTCTACATCAAAGCCATCCATAGGATGGCTATCCCAGCCAAGGGAAAGGGCAGAGAGCATAAACATCATGGCAAAAAGTCCCACGTTTCTTGAGGCAAAGGCAACTTCCCTTCCCTCGTAAAGCCTTATGGCAGCTTCTTTTACTTTGTCAAGTATTTCCGAGGTCATATAACCTTTTTCAATGCGATCCTTTAAGATTTTATCAATGTCTGTTTTATAGGCATTACCACGTCCTACGAACACAAGAATAGCAGAGGCTTCCACAACCTTTGGCTGATTCATGGCAAGGCCTTTAAGGATTTTTCTCTTTTCAGGATCTCTTACAACAAAAACTTTCCATGGCTGAAGATTAAAGGAAGAAGGAGCAAGCTTTGCAATTTCATAAATTTCTCTAAGCTCATCATCACTTATTGAGACATCTGGATCGAAGAAGTTAACAGCCCTTCTTTTGTTGGCTAGGTCTCTGAATGATTCCATAAAATTTCTCCTTAGGTTGTATAAATTCTTGCATCCACCACAACCAGCTCATCTCCCTTTACCATAATAGGGTTAAGATCGACCTCCTTTACAAGGTCTTTCTCTATAAAATATGAAGAAAAAGCTTTAAGAAAATCAAGAATCATTTTTTCCTTAAGGGGAGGGAAATTTCTAAAGCCTTTACACAGCAATTGCCAGCCCTTTACTTTTCTACACATATTGAGGATTTCACGATCTCTGGCAGGAAGAAGACAGAAATGGACTTCCTTTAAAAGTTCAACCATTATACCTCCAAGGCCAAAGACAAGGATTGGACCAAAATGGGTATCCCTTTTGAAACCAACAAATAACTCGAAAGCACCAGAAATCATTGGTTCAATCACTATTGAGCCGGCTGGATCCAAGGAATTCTTCAACTCTTCAAGATCGCCAAAAGCCTTTTTCAAGGCCTCCAGGGAAGAGATGCCTGTTTTTACTGCTCCGATGTCACTTTTATGGGTATAAAGCTTGGAAACAAACTTTAGAACCAAAGGATAACCCAAAGAGTTGGCACAGGTTATAGCATCTTCTAAGGTAGGTGCAGGATACGATGAAATTATGGGAAAGCCAGCCTCTGTCAATATTTTCTTGGTTTCTTCCAAGGTTAAAAGAGCCATGACTATTTTCCTTCAATAAATCTTTTCCTTAAAAGCAGTCCATTAAGGGCTTTAGCACCATCTTCTGGCGTAAGATAGCCACAAAGCCCGTCAAAAGCCATAGTTCTAATGATAGGCACTCCATCCTGGCTGTTTGCAAGCACAACAAAGACCATGGATTTATTAGGGAATTTTCTGGAAAGATTTTTCCACTCCAGGAGAGGAACTCTAATCAAGCCATTGTAATTCCAAACAAATAGGTAGGCATCAAAGTCTTCCTTTAAGACCTCTTCCATAACAGCAACGTAAGTTTGGGGAATAAAGCCAGGACCCGTAAGATCCATAGGATTTTGAAGATCAACGGGGGTTTTCTCGCCAATGATGGCTCTAACCCTTTTAATTACATCTTCGGAAAAGTCGGGCATAACCCATCCACCTTCAACAAGAATGTCCATAGCTACAATGGAAGGACCTGCTGTAAAGGTAAGAATACAAAGTCTATTCCCAGAAGGCAAAGGCACCATATCTAGAGCCTTGGAAATCACCGCTGCTTCCCAGGTTGACTGAACCTCTATTGTGCCAGATTGCTCAAACATTGTTTGATAAAGAGCGTAATTTCCAACTACTGCTCCCGTGTGGGTAGTTGTAGCTCTTTCAACTTCTTCTCTCTTACCAGCCTTATAAACAACAAAATGGCGCAAATCAGATAGCTCCTTTAACGTCTCATAAAGACCTCTTGGAAAATCAAGTCCTTCTATGAAAAGGGTAAAGACCTTTACTCTTTCATCATCTTTCAAGACCTGAATGTAATCTTCAAAGTCTACTACAGACCTATTTCCAACACCAACAAATAGGGCTGGTTCAAGCCCTAGAGACTCGAGATTGTAGGAAATGGTAAGTCCAACACCTCCACTTTGAGAGATGACAGCTATTCCAGAAAGGGGAGTTGGAGAATGCTTTGGAACCCCAAGATGCCAGAATATGCCATGGAAGCCATGTAGAAAATTTGAAAATCCAAGGGTATTTGGACCTATAACTGGAAACTCATATTCAATACATTTTTCCACAAGCACTTTTTCCATTTCTTTTCCATCTTTTAGTTCTTTGAAGCCTCCAGCTACAATAACTCCTGCCTTTATCCCAAGTTTTGCAGCCAAAGGGATCATGTCAGTAGCAAGCTTGTGGTTCACAAGAAAGACAACAAGATCAATTGGTTCCTCTATTTCCTCAAGGGTTTTGTAACACCTAATACCGAGAATGCTTTGATATTTTGGATTTACAGGAAACACCTTAACAGCGGAATCTCTACTTAAAATATTGCAAAGAGGGCCAAAACCAACAGAAAGCTGTTCAGGAGAAGCTCCAACAAGAGCAACGCTTTTTGGATATAAAGCTTTTTTAAGCTTTTCTCTCATGGAAGGTGTTAGGACAGCCATAAGGGTTTTCCTTTTTTATTGAAGAATAATCTGATATTTTGGTAATGTGGAAATTCAATCTACCGTTTAACATAGAGAGATTTACAAAACAAGTTTATTCTCACGAAAATAATCTGGCTGTAAGGAGTAAGGGCAATGGAGATACCTTTTTATCAGGTAGATGCATTTTCTAGTAAGGTTTTTAGAGGAAATCCCGCTTCTGTGTGTTTACTTGAAGCTTGGCTTGAGGATTACCTACTTCAGTCAATTGCTGAGGAAAACAATCTATCGGAGACTGCTTTCCTTGTGCCAGTATCGAAGGGAAAATACAGCTTAAGATGGTTTACTCCAAAGGTTGAGGTTGACCTCTGTGGTCATGCTACCCTTGCAAGTGCTTTTGTGATTTTTTCCTTTATTGAACCTTCTTTAAGTACTGTTGAATTTGATACTTTAAGTGGCACTTTGATTGTTAATAGGGCGGGCAAGCTTCTTTCTATGGATTTCCCTTCTAGAAAACCTGAGCCTTTCGACAAACTTCCTATTATTTCTAAAGCCCTTGGTATCGAGCCATCGGAGGTTCTTAAGTCAAGGGATCTTATGGTAGTATTTGAAGATGAAGATACTATAAGAAAGATGAATCCTGATTTTGAAATATTGAAAGAAATTCCTGACGTTCTTGGTGTAATAGTTACAGCTCCTGGAAAGCAAAGCGATTTTGTATCGAGGTTTTTTGCACCGAAGGTTGGTGTTTTAGAAGATCCTGTTACAGGATCTTCCCACTGCACATTAATCCCCTACTGGGCTGAACGTCTCGGGAAAAATTCTCTTTATGCCCTTCAGCTTTCGAAGCGTGGTGGTGAACTTTTTTGCGAGAACAAGGGAGATAGAGTTACGATTTCAGGACAGGCGGTCTTGTATGCAAAGGGAAAGATATATTTATAGTGTGCAACTCCAAGATAGCTAAGTTTGCCTGCCTATCTACCATTTATTCAATCACTCTCGGTTGTAGCGAACAGTTTCCGGAGCCTTTCTAGAAACTAATAGAAAACCCTTGATGGAATAAACTTACAAAAAAAGCTACAAATCTATTTTTATTGCTTTTAAAATTTAAAACATAAAATCAAATGAAGGAGAGGAAAAATAATGAATAATTGCCCGATCTGCACAACCACACCGGAAATACCTAAAAATTATGATAAACTGGTTATAACTGCATCTCACCCCTATATGCTTGATAAACTTTTAGCGCTAGGCAAAGCTATTTTTGAAATCAAAAATTTTAATTCCTATCTCGAAATAATAACGAAGGATTTAGAACTTTTCCTTGAGATTATAAATAAAAATAATTTTTTAACGGAGATCGAAACTGAAAATATCTTCCTTCTTCCTCTAAAAAAAGATGAAGAGATTGACTTATGTAAATTCCAAAGGTTTAAATCCTTAAAATACTGGATAACTCTCTTTGAGGGAAGGGATTTAAAAGAAATCTTAGATGAAGAAAGGCTTGTCATCTATTTTCAACCCATTATTGATCTGAAAAAAATGGCCATCTACGGTTATGAATGTTTAGCTAGGGGATTAAAAAAGGACAACTCTATAATGAATCCCGGCGAGATGTTTAGGATTGCCAATGCCACGGGTATGCTTTTTAACTTAGATAGACAGTGTAGAATTCAAGCCATTAATTTTTCAAAGAAATATCAATTGGAAGGAAAGATTTTTATAAACTTTACCCCTAACGCCATCTACAATCCAGAATTTTGTCTAAAAACTACTCTTGAGGCTATGAAAAAAGTAGAAATTGAGCCAGATCGAGTGGTTTTTGAGGTTATAGAGACTGAGAAAGTTCAAAATGTAGCTCATCTTTCTCACATTTTTAAATATTACCGAGAAAACGGTGTAAAGGTGGCTTTAGATGATGTAGGTTCAGGTTATTCTACTCTTCTCATACTAAGTGAACTTAAACCGGATTATATAAAAATTGATATGGAACTTGTTAGAAATATTGACAAAGATTCGGCCAAAAAAGTCATTGTTAAATCTTTAGTTGAAGTAGCTAAAGACTTAGCTATTCAGCCCTTAGCCGAAGGTATTGAAACAAGAGAAGAATTAGAAGTTATATCCTCAATGGGAATCAATATTGTCCAAGGCTATTTCTTCGGAAAACCCTCTCCGAAGCCTTTAAGAGAACTAAGGCTTTATTAAAAGGAAGAAAAAACCATGCTTGAGGGAGCCTTAACTTCAAATCATTTGGAAAAAGAACCCTTAGAGAAAAAACTTGCTCTCCTAAGAACTATGGCTAGAGACTGTCTTTCCTATTTGGTTCAGGCGGTTAAATTAGATTCTCCTGTGCTTTTTTAGGATATCTTGAAAATCTTAAAATTGAAATTCAAAGGTTTGGACTATCAGAAGATAAATTTCTTAAGATCCTTCGGGATATGAGCCTTCCTATCAAGAAAAATCTTGAAGAAATTTACAGAAGAGAAGTTGATAAGTTAATAGATTTAGCAGTTATTAGATTTACTTTCTCAGACAAAAAAGATTTATCCTCTTCCTCGGATAGTTTTGAAAGTCACTGTAAGAATTACATAAATCTTCTTTTAAAAAAAGGAAAAGAGAAGGCCTTTAATTATGTCATCGATTTAATTAAAAATGGCATTTTTATTCGGGATATCTATTTAAAAATTTTTAGGGATGTCCTCTATCAAACTGGTTTTATGTAGGAGGCTGGAAAAATAAGTCTTGCTGAACAACACTATAATAATTCCTTAGTTCAATTTCACATAGCAAACTTTTAGCGGGAGGGCAAAAGCTAAAAAAGCTACTCTTATTGGAGCCTGTGCACCAGGAGAACTCCATTAACTGGGCTTTATAATCGATGGTTTCTTGAGCCAGCTTTTCAGAGAGCTATAGCCACGGCTAAAAGACAGGAAATTAAAGTCTGTTTTATCCTCATAGACCTAAATAATTTTAAATACATCAATGATACCTTCGGACATATGGAAGGAGACCGTTATCTTAAGAGCTTTGCCTCTTCTCTTTTGAAACACACAAGAGATGTATGCCAATAAAGTTAAAAAAACTATGGCTAAGGTAGGCATAGTAGGAGGTGGAATCGGCGGTCTCCTTTCAGCTTCTCTTTTAAAAAAGAGAGGTCACGAAGTAGAAGTCTTTGAAAGATCAAATAATTTGGGAGGATGTTCGGGAAGCTATCAAAGAGATGGGAGAGTCTATAATATCGGAGCTACTACCTTACCAGGATGTTTGGAAAACTATTCTATCCATAAAATATTTCAAATCTTGGGAATGCCCTTTTCAGAAAAAATTTTGAACCCTTCTATCGTTATAAAACATAAAAATCTAATCGTTAAAAGGTCTCTTGGATTAGACGAAACTATAGAGGAAGTTGAAAGGGCCTTTCCTCTTAAAGGACATAGATTCTTTTGGAAAGAGGTTTTTAGGGTTACTAAATATCTCCTGCGAGACCATCCTCTCCTTCTGGATAGATGTAAACCCTTACACAGTGTAAAAACTTTCACATTCCTCCTTCCCCTAGCTAAATATTATTTTAGTCCCGCCCTTTCGGCATTAGAGTCCTTTTACGATAGTTCCCTTCCTCAAAAATATCTGGATTTTATTTCAGCTCAAGTTCGCATAACCGCTCAGGCTGAACTTGAGGAAGTCAGTGCCCTTACTATGTTTCTTGCTTTAGGTTATCCTTTTACCGGAATTACCTCTCCTGAAAAAGGTATGGGATCCTTTCTCCAAAACTATTTTAATGGATTTCCCGTTTATCTCAATACTCCTGTTCAGAATATTACTAGATTCTCAAAGGGATACCTTCTTCGCACTAAAGAGGGAGAAGAATTCTACGAAGGTATCTGGCTCAATTTAAAGATAGAATTTCAGCAAGGGATGCCCGTGTTTTATACGGACTAGGGAAGAATTTTTCTCCTCCCTATCCCTTTTACTTAATCTACAAAAGGGATCCTAAAAAAGGGAGTTGAAGACCTATTTTGTCTCTTTTTTAAAAGATCCTGCTCGAAAGGTTTTACAGCCTTTTCTTTCGTAAGTGTTAATAATTCCTTCATTCTTCCTAAGATCGGAAATAAAACTTTTTGGTAGATTCTTTCAGCTCTTTTTTCATTTTCAGCTGGTGTTGCTGGCTTTATTTTAGCTCTCTTATTTAAATACGGAAATTACTTTGCCTGAATCGGTGCTTAGAGAGCCCCTCCTATTTATGGTTTCAATCGGAGTTTTGACTTATCTTTTCGGTCTTTTATTTTATGTAATTCAAATGAAAGCCAAAAGAGAAAAGATAGATAAATCGCTCCTTGAAAGCAGACTAAAAAGTCTGGAAATTCAATTAAATTCTCACTTTATCCATAATACTCTTAATACCATTATTGCTTTGATTGAGTTTGATAAAGAAAGGGCGGTTTCCGGTTTGATAAAATTGAGTCAATTTCTAAGAAAACTTATGCAAGAAAGATCTCTGATTTCCTTAGATTTAATTCAAGAATAAAGGTTAAATATCCTGAGGATGACTATGCCCTTTTCAGCTCTTGGTGGAAAATGCCATAAATCACGGTCTCCCGCCAGATAGGAATCTTAACATTGAAATTGAGGGGAAAATAGATGGAAAGGTTATTGAAATCTCCGTAAGTAATGATGGTAAGCCCATAGAAAAATTAAACCCTGGAACCGCTTTAAATAATCTATCCGAAAGGCTCCGCCTTCTACTTGGAGGGGAGCTCAAATGGGAATTAGGAGAAAAGACCAAATTTACAATGAGGTTTCCTAAGAGATGAGAGTGATTGTTGTTGATGATGAGTCTATAGCTGCTGTAGAAAGGCTCAAATTTGAACTAAGGAAGCTAAGAATTATGTATATTTCAACCTTCACTTCAGCCACAAAAGCCCTAGAGCATCTTAGGAAAGGTTACCGTTACGAAATAGCATTTTTAGACATAAGAATGCCAGAAATGTCAGGACTTGAACTAGCTCAACAAATTAATGCCCTCAATTTAGATATTTTCATTGTCTTCGTCACAGCTTATTCGGATTACGCCCTTGAGGCTTTCAAGATCGGCGCCACTGACTACATTTTAAAATCCTACTCAAGTGAAGAATAAAAAAGAATTTCTGAAAGAGCCGAAAGCTATCTGAAGAAGAAAAAAAGATCCTTTTTGGTTAAAAACTTAGAAGAATCCTATGAAATAGTTTTTTCTTCAGAAATATACTACATAAAGGCGGATCTTAAAGATTGTCTTCTCAGGACTCGGCAGAAATTTTACCTATTTCCAGCCAAAATCTCTGACTTTGAAAGGGTCTTAGGAGACGAAAATTTTGAAAGAATTCACCGCTCTTATCTTATTAATCTCGAAAGAATAAAAAGCATAAGAACAGTGGAACAGAGTAAACTTGAGTTTCGCTTTTATGATATAGATGACATTGCTATCAGCAGTAAAGGAAGGCGCTAAGACTTTCAGAGAAAAATACAAAGATACACTATGAAGATAAGAATTGGCCATGTATCCACAAGAAGATTTTTAAGATGTAAAGCTAACCGAAATCTAAAATTGAAATCCCTAAGCCGTAAGTTTTATCAAATAGCTGAGGAAAATCTTAATTGTTTTTAGAAACTCTAAAGTGGAATTTTTCTATTGGAAGGAGGAATTTAAAGACCTTCTTCAAGAAAAAGGGTTTTTCATAAAAAGTAAAGGGTTAAGAGTGAGTATGCATCTAGGCCAATTTATTGTGATAAACTCCAAAAATAGGCTAGTCTTTGAAAATAGCCTAAGAGAGCTCGTATACCACAGTGAACTTCTTGAAGAAATGAGACTAGGAAAGGAACCCAAAATTCAAGTCCATATAGGCGGTGTCTATAAAGATAAGTCGAAGAGCCTTAGGAGATTTATCGAAAATTTCAATCTCCTTCCTCAAAATGTAAAGAGTAGACTAGTAATTGAAAATGACGACAAGTTTTATTCTATAAAAGATTGCTTAACTATTCATCAAACCCTGGGGATACCTATCGTCTTTGATAATTTTCATCATCTCTGTAATCCTGGGGATTTGGATTTAGATTTGGCTCTTAGACTAGCTCTGTTTACTTGGGAAGATAGTTCTCCTATGATTGACTATAGTAATGGAGATTTTCAGAAAAAAGCCATGGAGAAAGCCTTAACGAAGAAGATTTTAGAGTCCTTATTCCTGAGCTAAAAGATAAAGAACTAAGTGCTCTTAAAGCTGTAAATATCTTAAAAGAGCTTTCCCAAGATGAAAGATAAAATTGATTTCAGAAGAGTGCTTTTTCTTAAGAAGACTGAATGGATTCCGGGTAATGTAGCTTATTGGATGAGCAGAGATCAGAGGGTAAGCTACAATTATGCCCTTCTTTATGCACAAAAATTGGCTCTTGAGTTTAAAAGTAGTCTCTTTGTGGTTTTTAACCTTGTCCCTTCCTTTCTTGGAGCAACTTTAAGGCAATATGATTTTATGTTAAGGGGTCTAAAAGAGGTGGAAGAGAAACTTCGGGAACTTAATATTCCCTTTTTTCTTCTTTTCGGAGATCCAGTTGAAAATATTCCCAAATTCATAGAAAATAATCAAATTACCATTCTTATAACGGACTTTGATCCTCTGCGAATAAAAAGGAATTGGAGACAGAAGATAGCCTCGTCCATTAAAATTCCCTTCCTTGAGATAGATACCCATAATGTTGTTCCCTGTTTCTATGCAAGCAACAAGAAAGAATTGGGAGCTTATACTTTAAGAAGGAAGATAAAGAAACTTCTTCCATCCTTTTTACAAAAACCGGAAGAAATCCAACCCCATCCTTACAACAATTTAAAGACTCTTAAGACACCGATTTTCGAATTAGAAGAAATTCTACGGGAATTAAAAATTGATCGGACTGTTCAGCCCGTAAAGAAATTTAGGCCAGCTGAAAGAGAAGCTAAAAAAACTCTTGAAGTCTTTGTAAAAGAAAAACTTTCCCTTTATCATCTTTACAGAAATGACCCCACCAAGGAGGTTCAATCTAACCTTTCCCCATATCTTCATTTCGGACAGATTTCTGCCCTTGAAGTAGCCTTAAGAGTTTCAAAGACAGAGTCGGATCCTGCTGCAAAAGAAGCCTTTTTAGAAGAACTTATTGTGAGAAAAGAACTGGCCGATAACTTTTGCTATTATGAGCCCAATTATGATAACTTGAAAGGAGCTCCCGAATGGGCTAAAGTTACCTTGGAAAAACACAAAAAAGATAAAAGAAGATATCTTTATAAGTTGGAAGAGTTTGAAAATGCCGAAACCCACGATCCTCTATGGAATACAGCCCAAAGGCAAATGGTTTTAGACGGCAAAATGCACGGATACTTAAGAATGTATTGGGCTAAAAAAATCTTGGAATGGACCTCTTCACCGGAAGAAGCCATAGAAATAGCTATTCATCTTAACGATAAATATGAACTTGATGGAAGAGACCCTAACGGATACGCAGGTATTCTTTGGAGTATTGCAGGGTCTCACGATAGACCCTTTTCAGAAAGGGCTATATTCGGTAAAGTGAGATATATGAGTTTAGAGGGTTGTAAGCGAAAATTTGATGTAGAGAAATTTATAACCTTTATCTCCCCTTCTCAGTAATTTTTGATGTAGCGAACATCTTGATATTTGCTTAGCCTACCAATAAATAGCTTCAGAAAGCCCAAAAATGCCTTGCATTAAACCCTTCAATGTGGTAGCTATTAGCAAGCCAAGTCGGGGCGTGGCGCAGCCTGGAGAGCGCACCTGCCTTGGGAGCAGGGGGTCGGCGGTTCAAATCCGCCCGCCCCGACCACTTACTTCCAAAAACCAAGAAGATGTTCATTGCCAAGATTTACATTCCTAACATACTTTCTTGCTGTATCCAAACATTGAAAAGCCCAACCTCTTGGAGTGATTGGCAAATCACCCATATAAAAGGTTGGATAAAAAACTAAAAGGGAATAGGGAATTTCAGGGTTACATCCGGCAACAAAGCTTGCAATCTTTTCAACTTCTAAAAAGTCCACATAACCTGGCACCATAAGGGTTGTTGCAGTAAGAAGAGGATAGGATGCTCTGGGAAGGTATTCTTCCGAAATCATCTTAAAATTTTCCAGGGTTTTTCTATTTGAAATGCCACATAAAGCCTTATTTAAAGCTTCATCAAAGGCTTTAAGGTCAAACTTAATTATCCCCCCACTTTGAAGAGCTATTTCAGCACATTTCCTTACCAGACCTTCCCTTCCAATGCCATTCCACTCGAAACAGATTCTCACTTTCCTTCTCTTTAAAACCTCCCTTGAATACTTTATGACAAAAGGAAGCTGGCTTTCAGGCGACCCACCAAAAAAGCAAACACAATAAACTGAATCCCTCAAAGTAACCTTTACAAGCTCATCAAGGCTCATTTCAGGAGCCCTATCCAGATGCTTATGGGAGTAATTCTGACAAAAAAGACAGTCAAAGCCACAACCGTAAAAAAACACAGCAAGATTATATCTTCCCCTTCCCTCCTTTGAGGCAGGACAAAACCAGGAAGCACAACAGTTGGTTGGAATAGGATCTAAATAGGCATGAAGAAGAGAAAACCTTGAACTTACTTTACTAACTAACTTCCCACCTTTATTTTCCCTAAGTCCACAATATCCCTTTTCACCTTCGCCCATAAGGCAGGCATTATCACAGAGGTTACATCTTACCCCACCAGGAGTCTTTGGAGGACTTGCAGGAAGACCATAACGTTTTCTGGCTTTTTCATGGGAAGTCCTTGCCCAACTCAGGGCTTCTTCAGGCTTTTCCCTTATGCAACTCAAACAAACCCCTAAAAAGTCACTTATAAGAGAATCCTTCAAACCACAAAGACCACAAACCTTCATTGTCACCCTTTTCGGTTTTATTTGGCCTCACAATTTTAAATATCAGTTAGATTCCTGCGAAGACAATAAAAATCTTGAATACTTGAAGCCTTGTTTCAAACGTGATAAATTAAGCCGAAAAAAATCAAGAGAGGTTTATTCTATGGAAGAAACATACATTCCTGCCTACACTTTGGCAAATCGATTTGAAGCAGACTTGGTAGCAGATACCCTTGAAAAGGAAGGGATACCTTTCTGGATAAGATCCTTTGAGGATACTGCCTATGATGGGCTTTTTGTGGTTCAGAAAGGATGGGGTCAGGTGCTTGTTCCTAGATCAGCCTTCCATAAAACCGTAAGGCTTATCCACTTTATCCTGAAAAACCCACCTCAAAAGGGTCTTTACGAAGACCCCGAACAGATCGACCCAAAGCTTTGGGAAGAACTCACGGAGCTAGATCCCGAAGAGGTATGCCAAAGGGTAAAGGTAGGCTTTAATAGTGCCAACAAAAGCTATACAGTTCCCTTCTTCAATGGAAAGATCCTTTGCTTTCCTGAAAAAAGATTGGTAGAGTTTGAGCAACCTATGCCTTATAATAAAGTAGATTTTGAGCTGGTCCTTGTAACACTTCACTATCTCATCCATGGAAACCCTGTTGAACCAACGGGAAGATGGCTTGGAGAAAAGGATTTACCAGGAGGATACATATTTTTCCATGGTCCCCATCAACTTCCCACAAGACCTCTGGAGGAGCTATTTCAAATGGATAGCTCTTACCTGGAAAAAGCAGCCTCTATCCTTGGAGGTAAAAAGGAAGAGAAGGGAGATCTTGCCTATGTTTTCAAAGTCTTCCCTAGAGTTCCCATGCTTATTGTGTTCTGGAAAGGTGATGAAGAATTCGAACCAAAGGTAAGTTTTAGATTTGACGAAACCATAACGAAACATTTTCCCCTCTTAGATCAAGTCTTTGCCCTTTCCTATACCTTCTACAGGCAGATTATGGCCGCTAGCAAGATGTAGCAACCCATATGAACTTGGATCTTCATAGGTTAGAGGTCTTTTGTAAGGTTATTGAAACCAAGAGCTTTACCAAAGCCGGCGAAAGGATGTTCCTTTCCCAGCCAACGGTAAGCGAGCATATAAGGTATCTTGAAGAAATGATAGGTGAAAAACTCATAGATAGAATGGGAAAAGAAGCTCTCCCCACTCAGGCTGGACTTATCTTATATGAATATGCAAAAAAGATGATTGATCTGAAAACAAAAACCATCCAGGCTTTGGAACAATTCAAAGGTTCCTTTTCAGGAACGTTGAAAATAGGGGCAAGTAACATACCAGGAAATTACATCCTCCCCGAGTTGATTGGAAAATTTAAGAAGTCATTTTCCTCGGTTCGTATAAAGATGTCCATATCTAGTTCCGAAATAGCAGTTAAAATGCTTATGGATGGTGAAGTGGAAATAGCCTTTACAGGAGCAACATGGCATAACCCAAGGCTTGAATGGCAAAAAATCTGGCAGGATACATTGGTTCTTGCGGTGGATCCTTCAAATCCTTTGGCATTAAAAGGCTCTCTAAAACTAGAAGATCTTTATGAAATCCCACTTATTCTGAGAGAGGAAGGTTCCGGAACAAGGAAAGTAACCGAAGAAATGCTGGACAAAGCTGGGATTGATCTGGACAAATTAAAAATTGTTGCAGAGCTTGGAAGCACCGAATCGGTAAAGGAAGGGGTGAAAGCAAGTGTAGGAGCATCGATTATATCTCTAAAGGCTATCCAGGAAGAAGTAAAAACAGGTCAGATTAGGATGGTGCCAATAGAAGGTCTGGATCTAGTAAGGCCTTTCTATATTGTAACCCACAAAAAAAGGTATCTCTCTCCCCTTGCAAAACAGTTTAAGGAATTTATTCTTAGCTCTTCATGACAAGATCCATAAAGGAGATAGCAAAAAGGTGATTAGAACTCTTTATAATTTCATGGCTTCCGTAAAATGTGCTGTTTCAACCATTACATTAATCGCTCTATCCTCTATTTTAGGAACCCTAATACCTCAGGGGCTTCTCGACGAAGAGGTGTTCATAAGGTATGGAGAAGATTCTCTAATTGCCAAACTGATCCTATTTTTCGGGCTTACTGACCTTTACCACTCCCTATGGTTTCAAGCCCTTATAACCTTTCTCGCTATAAACATCCTGTTATGCATAACCGAGAGATTTTCCAAAGATATCACCCTCTGGAAAGAGGTAGACAGGGGAATAAACGAAGAAAACCTTAAGAAAATGAGAAATTTCAAGGAATTTTCTGTTTCCAGAAGCTACAAAGAAACTGTGGAAATAATCCACAATATTATAGACAAAAAGTGGAAAGTTTCCTTTTCTGAAGAAGTAATTGATGAAAACAATAAAAGAAGCTGGAAAGTAATCTATTCAAGGGGCAAAAATTCCATATTTTCAACTTACGGAGTTCATGGCTCCATCTTGCTTATACTTATTGGATGCTTCATAAGCTCTACCATGGGTTTCAGTGGATTTATGAGCATAGAAGAAGACGATTCAAGTAACACTGTCTATCTTTCCAAAAAAGCAATAATTCTTCCCTTTGAGGTAAGATGTGACAATTTTGAAGTTCAGTTTTATCCCGATGGAACACCAAAAGAATATATTTCAAAGGTTTCTATCCTTGAAGGTGGAAAGGAAGTCCAAAGGGCAGAAATAAGAGTTAACCATCCCTTTACTTACAAGGGCGTTACCCTTTACCAGGCAAGCTATGGAACCATAATAAAAGAAGCATCGGTAGTAATTACCGACCTAAGGGACAACAAAACATATCAATTAAAACTTTCTATGAAAAAGGAAGAAACCATTCCAAGTTCTGGAGCTCTTATCCAGCTTATGAGTTATAGGGAAGATCTAGGAGGTTTTGGTCCTGCTGTTGCTTTAGTTGTTGCAGAAGAAGGAAAACAACCAGTAGCTGGCTGGATTCTGGTAAACCATCCAGATTTTCACGGGAATATCCTGGATAGATACAGGATTTCTATAAAACAACTTAACCTATCCTACTATACAGGACTTCACGTAAAGCAGGATCCCGGTATAGGTATTGTTTTTGCGGGCTTTACAACCTTCGTAATCTTTACATTTCTTACATTTTACTGGACTTATAAAAAGATAGGACTTGTAGTAAAAGAAAACAGTGGCCAAACAAAAGTTTTCATAGCTGGAAGGGCGAATAAAAATCTTTTTGACTTCAAAGAAGAATTTGAAACACTATGTAAAGAACTTGAAGAAAATCTAAAGGAGAAAAGTCTAAATGAATAGCTCTCTACTTCTTGGCATATCAACCTTTGGATGGCTCTTTTGTGGTATCCTTTATATCAGCAACCAGCTTTTCAATAAGCCTCTTTTCAAAAGATTCTCTTTTTTCGCTTTAGCTCTGACTTTTGTTATCCATACTGCAGGAATTGGGCTAAGGTGGAAAGAATCCTACGACATTGGCATAGGACATGCGCCTCTTTCCAATCTTTACGAATCCTTGGTATTTGGTGCTTGGGCTGTAATGGCTGTATGGATATTTATGAAAATTAAACTAAAAGCAAACTCCCTTGATTTCATCCCCTCTCTTATAGCTTCCATCGCTATGGCTTATGCATCCTTTTCTCCGGATATAAACTCCCAGATCCAGCCTCTTATTCCAGCTCTAAAAAGTAACTGGCTTACCATCCATGTGATTACCTGTTTTCTTGGCTATGCTGGTTTTTCTATATCCTTTGGAATAAGTTCTCTTTATGTAGCAAAGACAAGATACGAAAATCTTCTTAAAACCTTTCCCGAGCTAAGCGCACTTGAAAGGCTAAATCACCAGTTTATAGTCTTTGGATTTCTATGGCTTACAGTTGGCATAATAACAGGAGCTGTATGGGCTAATTCAGCTTGGGGGTCTTACTGGAGCTGGGATCCCAAGGAAACATGGTCTCTCGTGACATGGCTTATCTACGCTCTCATTCTTCATCTTCGATTTATGAAGAATTGGCAGGGCAAAAGAATAGCTATTTTATCGATAGTTGGCTTTGGCTTCGTCTTGTTTACCTATTTAGGTGTCAACTTCTGGCTTAGTGGACTCCATTCCTATGGAGCAAAATAGCAAATGTTTGGTATTGGCTTTGAGGAACTGGTCGTAATACTTATAGTGGCGCTAATTGTAGTTGGCCCTGAAAATCTTCCAAGAATAGCAAAAGCACTTGGAAGAGCTGTTGCAGAGTTTCAAAAAGCCATGGAAGAACTTAAAGAAACAGTAGAATCAAACGAGGCTGTAAGAGAATTTAAAAAAGAATTTGAGAAAGTAAAACGAGGAATTAATAAACCTTTCTCGGAGTTTCCAGAAGAAAAAGACAAAGAAAATGAATAGCATATCCTTTATAGAGCACCTTCAGGAATTGAGAAAAAGGCTTATAATATGCCTGGTTGCTATAGGAATCGGTTTTATTGTAAGCTACTATTTCAAAGAAAAAGTCTTTGAGATACTGGCAAAGCCTTTAATAGAAGCCCTTCCCCAGAATCATAACCAGCATTTAATTTACACTGCTCCCCACGAAGCCTTTGTGATTTACATAAAGGCTTCCCTTCTTGCAGGTCTTTTAATGGCTAGTCCTGTAATTATCTTTGAATTCTGGTGTTTTGTAGCTCCAGGTCTTTACGAACACGAAAAAAGATATCTATATTTTGCCATTGTCACTTCGGTTATACTTTTTACCGCCGGCTCTATCTTTGGCTATTTTGTTCTTCTTCCTTTTGGACTTAAGTTTTTCACATCCTTTGGAACGGAATATATAGCCCCCTTTATCTCAACGAAGGAATTTTTTTCTTTCGCCATCAAGATCTTGATAGCATCAGGCCTGATATTTGAGTTGCCTGTGCTAATATTCTTTTTAGCCAAGTTTGGCCTAATAAATGCAAATACCCTTAGAAAACAAAGAAAATTCGCAATTCTTATAATCTTTATAGTAGCAGCAATCATAACCCCACCGGATGCCTTCTCCCAGATTATTATGGCCGTGCCAATGCTTGTTCTTTACGAAATTAGTATCCTTGTTGCTCGTTTTGCAGTAAGAAAGAATAGAAAGGAGAAAGGAAGAACCCATGAGTGAGCCAATTATTTTGGTAATAGCAACAAGAAACGAAGGAAAGACCAGAGAAATAAGATCCTTGCTTAAGGATTTCCCCGTAGAGATAAAGGACCTAAACGATTTTGGTCCAATACCACCCTGTGTGGAAGACGGAAAAACCTTTGAGGAAAATGCTTACAAAAAGGCTTCCTTTACTGCCAAGGTGCTTGGTCTCCCAGCCCTTGCGGACGATTCAGGTCTTGAAGTTGAAGCTTTAGGTGGGAGACCAGGCGTCTATTCAGCTAGATATGCTGGACCAAATGCAACTGACGAAGAAAACAACAGAAAACTTCTTCAGGAAATGAAAGGCATAACAAATCGAAAGGCAAGGTTTTGCTGTGTCATATCCATAGCGGTTCCAACAGGATTTGCTCTTACCTATGAAGGATACTGCGAAGGATTAATAACAGAAGAACCAAGAGGAACGAATGGCTTTGGTTACGATCCCATCTTTTACTATGAACCGATGGGAAAAACCTTTGCAGAAATGACCCTTGAAGAGAAAATAGCTGTAAGTCACCGTGGGAAAGCCCTTCAAGAACTCAGAAAAGAGTTTGACAAAGTTCTTGTCTGGATTAAAAAAAGGCTCGAAGAAGAAAGAAGAATGTTAAGATATGGATACGGTGAATAAATTTTTAGAGGAATTAGCAAAGATGTTGAGCTTCTGGCAAAAGAAGGGACTTCCTCCAAGATGGAGTCTTCTTCAGGAGCTTAAGAACCTTGCCTCCTTAAGGCTTTCTATGAATATAAGCCATGTCCTTCCCAAAAGGGTTTCCATTGTTACCGCAACCATTGACGATGGTTGGGGAATGGGACTTGAAATTATTCACCTGGCTTGCGATGTTCTTGGAATAGAGTATAAATTTATTGGCTTAATGAGAAAACCGGAAGAGATCCTCGGTCATCTTCTTAAGGAGCAACCTAGATTTTTGGGGATTACCTTGCTTCAAGAAGATTCAATCCCTCTGCTTCAATATATCCACGACAGCACTCCCGAAGATTTGCTTATACTTGCAGGTGGTCCAGCCTTTAAAAATGGACTAAAGGAAGAAACCATGGAAAGGCTTCGTATAATAGCAAATGTTAAAGAATTTATAGAATTTATGATAGGAAATTCAGGGTTATGGTAAAGAACCTCAAAAACCCTGTAAAAGGATATTACATACCGGAAAAACCAGTAAATATTTTCAGCAAGGCTTTCGCATTCTTTACTAAGAAAACCTTGCCTCTATGGGATTTTCCTATAAACGTTCAAATCCAGACCATAGCGTCCTGTAATGCAAGATGTGTTTTCTGTCCCCACGGAAAAACCAAAAACCAACTTCCGAAAGGCTCGATGGATTGGGATCTCTATAAAACAATCATTGACGAATGCGTAAAGCATCAGGTATTTCGGATAAGTCCATACCTTATGAATGAACCCCTGCTGGATAAAGACATAGGCGAGCGAATAAGATACATATCCTCGAAAAAAAAATTTTACACTTACACAAAAATAAACACCAACGCCAGTCTCCTCACTGAAGAGGTGACAAGAGATCTCCTGGACTCAGGCCTTGATGTGCTTACCTGTAGCGTTCACGGTATAGTAAAGGAAAAGTATGAAAGCGTTATGAAAGGGCTTTCCCTAGAAAGGGTGCTTGAAAACATTGATAACTTTCTTAACCTTAAAGAAAAACTTAAGAAGAAAAAGCCAGAACTTCGTATCACCATGATAAGAACAAAGCTTATTGAAGAAGACCTAGACAAGATAAAAGAATACTGGAAGAAAAGAAAGGTTCGGGTAAACATTAGACCCATGAGCAACAGAGCTCACGACAGTATAGATTCTATAGCAGGAATAAGTGCCAGGCCTCTTGAGCCCTTTGTGTGGTGTAAAAGGCTCTTTGAACAGGTTTATATTAATGTAAAGGGTCAGCTTCTTTTATGTTGTAATGACTGGGAACAAACCACTATACTTGGAGATCTAACGAAAGAAACCATTTATAAAGCCTGGCATGGACTATCTTACATGAATGTTCGAAAAAAGTTTATAAAAGGTGATGTAAAGGGGCTTTTGTGTGAGAAATGTCTGATTCAGAGGGAATAGACCATGGAAGAAAAAATCCTAAGTAGAGTAGACGAGACCTTAGAGCAATCAATAGCAGAACTTTTTGAGTTTCTTAGTATTCCCACAGTAAGTGCAGATCCTACGAAGGTATCCTACATGGTGGAATGCTCAAAATGGCTTCAAAAAAAGCTGGAAAATATGGGCATAAGCGCAAAGGTGATGGAAACCTCAGGTCATCCTATTGTTTTTGGCTCCCATTGTCCTTTCCCTGATCGACCAACCATCCTTATCTATGGTCATTACGATGTTCAGCCAGAGGAACCGTTAGAAGAGTGGAAAACGTCTCCTTTCACGCCAACAATAGAGGATGGCTACATCTATGCTAGAGGTGCAAGTGATGATAAGGGACAGCTCTTTACCCACATAAAAGCCTTGGAAATTATAAAAGACCTTGGCATTAAGCTTCCTTTGAACATCAAGGTTCTGCTGGAAGGAGAAGAGGAGATAGGAAGCCCTAGCCTGGAAGATTTTATAGAAAAACACAAAGAGGAAATAAGAGCGGATGTAATAATAATCTCCGATGGTTCGAAATACTCTAAAGACATCCCTGCCATCACCTACGGCCTTAGAGGTCTTGCTTACATGGAAATAGAGGTTACAGGACCAAAATGTGATCTCCATTCAGGAGTCTTTGGAGGATTGGTAAGAAACCCAATTAATGCCCTTAGTCAGATACTGGCTAATTTAATTGACGAAAAAAATAGGGTAAAAATTCCCGGTTTTTACGATGATGTTGTAGAAATTGAATTATGGGAAAAGGAGGAAATGGAAAGACTTTCTCCTCCTAAGGAGGAAATACTGGCTACTGCAGGTGTAAAAGAACTCCTTGGAGAAGAAGGGCAAAGCATCCTGGAGCTAAAGACAGCTCAACCTACCCTCGACATAAATGGTATATGGGGTGGCTATTCAGGGGAAGGCTCCAAAACTGTTATTCCCTCTAAAGCAGGCGCAAAAGTTAGCATGAGACTTGTGCCGAATCAGAGCTATCAAAAGATCAGTAACCTCTTTTCAGACTTTGTAAAAGGACTTTGTCCCAGGGGAGTTGATGTAACTGTGAAGACTCTAAGTGGAACTAATCCCGTCATTGTTTCAAGAAATCTTAAAGAGGTGGAAATCGCAAGAAAGGTTTTGAAAAAAGTCTTTGCCATTGAGCCAGTATTCATAAGGGAAGGAGGCTCTATACCAGTAGTCTCTACCTTAAGAGAAAAACTTGGTATTGAACCTATCCTTCTTCTTGGTTGGGGAAGCCCTGGAGATGGTCCCCACGGACCAAATGAAAGGTTCTCTATTGAGGATTTTTCAAGAGGCATAAAGGCTTCCTCTTTGCTAATTTGCGAATTAGCATCTCTTCTCTAGAAAGTCTACTATGAAAGTTGCAATCTTTTGTGTAACACCAAAATCTCCAAGCAGGTTTTTAAAATGCTCAAGGGACTTCTTTTGAGCATGCCAGCCAAGCTCTGGAAAAGGGGCATCCTTAAGCTTCAAAAAATCTTTTATCATGCACTCAAGAGCCCAGGCTAAGGCGTAAGGCTCAAAATATTGGATAAACTCAGCAACTATTTTTCTTCCTTCAATTAAATTTGGAAGAGAAACAAAGGGAACTTTTATGAGTTTCTTTCCAATGAAAGCACTTAAAGGAGAGACTTTGTAAAACACTATCATGGGTGTTCGAGTTATAGCCGCTTCCAAGGTTACCGTTCCCGAGGCCACAAGAACAATATGGGATTTTTCCATCACAGATCTGGTTTCTTTACCCCAGAGAAGTTCCACAAAGGGGTTTATACTTAAGACCTTAATGTATTCCTCAACTCCTGGAGCAACAGGTAACATAAAAGAAACCTCAGGGTATCTTTTTTTTATTATCCAGGAAACCTCATTTATTATGGGAATATGATGTTTTAATTCAGAAACCCTACTTCCAGGAAAAAGGCCAATCCTTAGGTGGTCAAAAACCTTGTCTCGACTTCCAGGAAAAAAGTCAACTATAGGATGGCCAAAATAAAAGACATTGTTTACCCCTTTAGAAAGATAATAATCCCTCTCAAAGGGCAACACTACAATCAAAGCATCGGTAAGTCTTTGAAGTTTCTTAACTCTTCCCTCTCGCCATGCCCAGACCTGGGGAGGAATAAAATAGATTACCTTCAAACCTTTTCTTTTAGCTAAGGGAGCTACCAAATTGAGATTAAATTCTGGGTAATCTATCAAGATAACCAAATCGGGAGGATTTACCTCGAAAAATTTTTTTAAATCTAGATATAGCCTAATAAACCCTCCCACATTGGTAAAGGCTTCTGAAATTCCAACGGTTTTCAAAGGTTTAGAAGAACTTATAGGCTTAGCTCCAGCTTTGGCCAAGATTCCCTTTCCTAGGGAAAAAAAGCTAGCATCAATCCCCCTGGAAGAGATCTCCCTTATTAATTTTTCTCCATAAAGTTCACCTGATAGATCACCTGCTGAGATAAATATCTTCACAAGTTCCTATTATCCCTGATGGCTTTGGATATAATTGAGGCAAGCTCTATGGCCCTATAGGCGGAGGCTCCACTTACAACTGGCTCCTTGCGGTAACAGATTGATTCAACAAAGTTTTTTAACTCTTCCTCCAAAGGATCCTCATCGGAAACCTCTATTTCATCAAAGGAACCGCCGTAGAGGGATTTAAAGGCTCTTCTTTGATGGTAATCTATCAAAATAGAGCCATCTTCCTGAAATATCTCCATTTTTCTCACATCTTCCCCGAAAACCCTACTTGCACTGAGATTTGCCACCGTTCCGCTTTCAAACTCAAGTCTTACAGAAGCTACATCAATAGAGTTGGTAACCACAGAAACACCCATTGCACTTAAAGCCTTTACAGGTGATTTTTCAAAGGTAAGAACAATATCTATATCGTGGATCATCATATCCATTACAACATCAACTTCGGCAGAGCGATTCTTAAATTCAGAAAACCTTTTAGCCTCGATAAGAAAGGGCTTTTTTATAAAAGGAAGAACAGCCTTAAAAGCGGGATTGAATCGTTCAATATGACCAACCTGAAGAATAACTCCCTTGGCTTTTGCTAGTTCAACAAGATACTTTGCCTCTTCAACATTGAGAGTCATTGGCTTTTCTATGAAAACATGAACTCCGGCTTCTATAAAATCCTTGGCAATTCTAAAGTGTTCTGCCGAGGAAGTAACTATACTTACGCCATCAACTTTTCCTATCAGCTCTTTATGGGAGGTGAAGCAATTTACATTGAATCTCTTGGAAATATCATCTAGCCTTTCTTTAAGAACATCTACCACACCAACAAGGGTAACAACCCTGTCTTTCAAAAATTTTTCAACATGAAACTTTCCAAGATATCCAACGCCAACCACTCCAATTTTTATTCTTTTGGATGGCTTAAAAAGTAAAAACGGAGAAACTTTTGTTGCTTCCTTAAGGGATAAAAGAGATTTCTCGTTACTTATGCTAACGACTGCTATGTCAGCTTCTTTTGCTGCCTTTAGCATGTCTTCCTTGTCAAAAAGAAGGGTTTTGCCAGCCTCTATTGCCAAGGTGGTAGCCCCTACCCTTTTCATAGTCTCAATCGTTTTAAGCCCAACAGAAGGAACATCGAATCTTAAATCCTGGATTGGTTTGCTCACCTTTACTACCACCGCTCCGCTTCCACAGAGCCTCCCACCTCGAAGAATTGTTTCATCTGTTCCATCAATGCCTTCAACGGCGATGACACTTTTATGTTTAACAACCACACATTGACCTATATCTAGCTTTCCAATGGCTTTTGCAATCTTCCACCCGAAGATAATATCTTCCAGTTCTCTTTCGGTGGGATGGCGTTCTGAAAGAACCCCTTCCGGAGCAACCAAAGAAGGCAAAAATAGAGTGGATGGTTCAACTGTGATGCCTTCCTTTTCAAGCTCTCTGGCAAATGCTCTAAGAATGGAGTCGTCGTTCCTGTTTCGAAGTTTTGTTATAAATTTAAAGGCTCGCCAATCTAACTTGATGTTTGAATAAAATCTACTCTTATTTATGTGGCCTGCCAGGGCAATTCTTTTTACATCATGTTTTTTTAAAAAACTGATAAGCTTTCCAAGTTGACCTGGATTGATTAAATAAAAATGGTCAGCCTCAAGGGCTAGGTTTTCTTCCGTCTCATTCTCAAAGCCTATTGCAACAACTGAAAACCCATCTCTTTTAGCAGCCCTTGCAAAAAGCACAGGAAACTGGCCACCACCAGCAATGAGACCGATTGTTATTGCTTTATCCATTTATCTTATTATACCCCTTTTAGAGCTATCCTCTATAAACCTTACAAACTCTTCAACCTCTTTAAACTCAAATCCCTGGCTTTTTACAGAAGCTATAGCTCTTTCAAGGGTAAGTCCCGATCTAAAAATGGTTCTATAGGCTCTCTTTATGGCAGAAACAACTGGAGGAGGAAAGTTAGCCCTTTTAAGACCAACTATATTAAGACCGTAAAGCTGAGCTCTAGAACCCGCTACAAGAGTAAAAGGAGGAACATCCATTGAAACACCTGTATGACCTCCTATAAAGGCATATCTTCCTATCCTTACATATTGGTGAACCCCCACAAGCCCTCCAATAACCGCATGATCTTCTACAACCACATGACCGCCAAGGGCTGAATAACTGGCCATAATCACATGATTTCCAATAACGCAATCATGAGCTACATGGGAATAAGCCATGAAATAGTTGTTATTTCCTATTTGGGTTACACCTATTCCCCTTGCAGTTCCTCTGTGGATGGTAACCCCTTCCCTTATGATGTTTCCATTTCCTATAATTACCTCCGTTGGTTCACCCCTATAAGATATATCCTGGGGAGGTGCACCAATAGAGGCGAAATAAAATATCTCGTTGTTGTCTCCTAGGATAGTTTTTCCTTCTATTACCGCATAGGAGTGGATAATGTTATTTTTTCCTATCTTTACCTCTGGACCGATAATGGCGTAGGCTTCTACAATTGTGCCCTCTCCTATCTCTGCCCCGTCGTGGACTATGGCGTTAGGATGAATAAAACTCACTCTTTCTCCCCTTTAAGTGCTGGCTCTTTGAAGGCTATAAGAAAATCTCCTTCTACAGCAATTTCATTTTCTACTGTAGCTACACCCTTAAGCTTATATATGCCACCCTTTTGCCTCAAAAGGGATACCTTTAAAAGAAGCTGATCTCCAGGACGAACAGGTTTTCTAAATCTTACATTATCAATGCCTGCAAAGTATCCCCTTAGGTTCTGTTCCTGACCCAATATAAAAGAAATAAGAATGCCACTTACCTGAGCAAGAGCTTCAAGTATGAGAACACCAGGCATTATGGGCTCATCGGGAAAGTGACCCTGAAAGTAGGGCTCGTTTATAGTAACATTTTTCATCCCGCAGACCTCAGTTTCCGAAACACTGATAATCCTATCAACCAATAAAAAGGGATATCTATGGGGCAATACAGATTGAATCCACCCAATATCGTATTTCATAGAGCTAACCTTCCTGTTTTCTCTTTGGGCGAATAAGCCTAAGTATTTTCCAATAAAGCCTAAAATATTCCTCCTTGGGCATAGCAGGTATTCCTATAACTTCCATGTCAGAACCAATGTCTTTAGGAACACCACTTTTGGGACCAATTTTTACATTGTTTCCTATCTTAACATGGTCTGCAACACCAACCTGACCTGCCATAATAACATTATTGCCGACTATGGAGCTTCCAGCTATGCCAACCTGCCCGGCAAGGATAGACCTTTCCCCAATTACCACGTTGTGAGCTACCATCACCAGGTTATCTATCTTAGTCCCCCTCTTGATACGGGTCTCACCAAAGGTAGCTCTATCCACCGTAGAGTTTGCCCCTATTTCAACATCATCTTCTATGACAACCCTTCCAACTTGAGGTATCTTAATGTGGTTACCCATCTCATCCTGGGCATATCCAAATCCATCACTTCCAATAACAGCTCCACTATGAATAATGACTCTATCACCCAAAATAGAGTTATCAAGAATAATCGCTCCAGGATGGATAATACAATCTTTCCCTATCTTGACGTCGTTTCCCACATAGGCTTTTGCCATAAGAATAGTTCTGTCTCCTATCACCGCTTTCTTGCCCACATAGACCATAGGTCCTATATAGACATCCACACCTATTACAGCACTCTTTTCAATAATAGCGCTTTCGTGGATACCTGAAAGAGGACTCAAGGTCTTTACGAAAAGATTGGCAATCTTTGCAAATACCGCTTTGGGAAAATCAGAAATTATCAAAGGAAGATCTTTTAAATGGTTGGCCATCTTGGGATTAGTAACAACCGCACTAGCCCTTATCTCTTTAGGAAGATATTGTTTACTCAAAACAAAAGTTATCTCGCCCTCTTCTGCTTCTTCAACGGGACCTATCCCCCATATCATTACGGAACCATCTCCTTTGACATAACCACCACAAAGCCTGGAAAGCTCAAAAAGGGTATAACCTTTTTCAAACTTCATAGAAAACATCCACTTTAGCAAGGAAAACCCTTAAAGGTTTTCCTTGTTCCTTCCTTTAGCTTAACCTTCTAATTCCCATTCCCAGTTCCCATACCGCTTCCAGTGCTCCCGCCTTTTGAAGCTTTAGGTGGAGCAGGAGCTGTCACCTGGGGTTCTTTATCCAACCTCTCTATGATTTTTTGAGTTATGTCATATTTATCGTCACCGTAAACGATGCCACTTCTTCTCGCTTCAAGCACTATATCGTATTTTTCTTTCTTGGCAATGTCTTTTGCAATTTCCACTATCTTATCGATAAGTGGTTTCATTAGCTGTTCCGACATGGTTTGAAGTTTTCTGTTGGACTCAATAAGGAATTTTTCCCCTTCCTGTCGCTTTTCCTCAAAGGCTGCCATCTTTTTCTTTTTTACATCTTCTCCCATAGAACCTTGTTTGCTCTGAAATTCCTCTCTAAGCTTATTCAGTTCTTCCTGTTTGGCTTTCAGCTGAGTTTTAATCTGCTCTTCTTCCTTTTTCAATTTCTCATGAACAGATTTTCCCCACTGAGAGTCGCTAAGAACCTTATCAAGCTCAAAGAAGGCAATCTTTTGTTCTGCTTGAGAGTAAGAAGCCCAAGCTAGAAGTATAAACACCACAAAAAACACCCACACAAAACGCTTCATAAATAACCTCCAAAGAGTTACTTAAGTCACATTCCGTGACTTTATCCTAAGTCGCTTTTAGAAAAAAGCTCCCATAGAAAACTGCCACCTGCTCCTAGAATCTCCTGGATCAGGGTCGGGATTGTAAGCCCACTCTATTCTCAAAGGACCAAGAGGAGAAGCCCACCGTAAACCTCCACCTATGCCCATCTTGAACTTTGAGACATCAATATTTTCACCCTCCTTAAAGGCATTTCCCGCATCGAAAAACAGAACCCCCCTTAAATTTATCTCCTCAACAATTGGAAAAAGAAGCTCCGCATTGAATAGCCCGTATTTGGTGCCTCCAATCTTATCACCCGTTTCAGGATCTCTTGGGCTTAAATCAGCCCAATCATAAGATCTAACAGAGTTTATGCCACCAAGGAAGAACCTATCCGATATAAGGATGTCTTCATCCCCTGTTTTAAGAATCCAACCCATTTCCCCCTTAAGGAGCCCTACAAACTTCCAAAAAAGAGGGAAATACTTACCTGCGGCAATTTCATACTTTGTAAAGCTACTGTCACTTCCAAGATACTCACTTGAACATTCAACAGTGGTTCTTATAATTGAACCTTTCGTGGGCAAAAAGGGATGATCAGTAGAATCCCTTTCCGCCGATAGAATGATGCTACTTTTGAGATGTTTTCCTTCCTGCCTTTTGATTATAGAAGAGGCATCCTCGGAAACATCGTCAATCTCTGTGTCTTCAAAAACGTAACCTACCGTAAATCTACTCCAATTCCCAACAGGTCTGCCCGTTCTTATCTGAAAACCTGTAGAGTCTTTGGTGAAATCATCATATTCTCTCGACCAGTTGTATATATCTGTTCCAACAAAATAATATGAGTCAAAAATGCTGGGCTCTATAAAGGTTAAAATGTATCTTTGAGTTTCCTGCCCTAAGTGAGCTTTAAGAGAAAATACTTGTCCTCTGCCAAAAAGATTCCTTTGAGTAACCTCACCACCTGCAAAAAACCCTTCATCTGAGGAATAGCCACCGCCAATTCCAATGTGTCCCGTAAGTTTTTCCTTTACAGTAACATTAAGATCCATAACTTCTGGGCTTTCACCCTGGGAAGGCTCTATCTTTACCTCCTCAAAGTAATCAAGTCTTTTGAGCTTTGTTTCGCTGTTTTCAATCTTTGTAGCACTAAAAGTCTCACCTTCTGTAATCTGGAATTGCCTGCGAATTACCTTATCCATAGTTTTGGTATTACCCGAAATGTTTATACGACCTATAGAGACCTTTGGACCTTTGTTAACATTGAGTTCAATATAGGCCTGTAGTTTTTCAGTATCTTTTTTGATGTTAGGCACAACCTCCGTGTGGGCATATCCCTGGTCAAGACAGATTCTTGTAATCATTTGAATATCTTTTCTTACCTTCTCCCTGCTAAAGTATTGACCCACCTTTGTCTGAAGTTTTTTCGATATATTTTCTTTGGTCTCCAGAGGATCTCCTGTAATCTTAAAGGAGCCAACCTTGTATCTTAGTCCTTCCTCTATGGGGATCTCTATATAGAATCCATCCTTTCTTGAGTCAACTTTTGGAGTTCCAACCCTGGCATCCATAAAGCCATGATCATGGTAAAACATTGTCAGTCTATCAACATCCGCATCAAGTTCATCTCTTTTCAGGACTCCCCGTTCAGTGCTCCAGAAAAACAGAAGGCTTTTTTCTTTGGTTCGCATTACAGAACGAAGCTTTCTATCTGAGAAGGTCTTGTTTCCTTTAAAGGTTATCTGTCTTATGTAAAATTTACCACCTTCTTTGACTAGGAAAGCTACCTTAGCCTTTCTGGGATCTGTTGGAAATTCAACGGAATAGTCAACTTGAACGTCGAAAAATGCCTTCTGATGATAGAGATTCACTATATTCTGAACATCATCAACAAGTTGTTTCCTCTTAAGAACCGAAAAGGGCTTTGTCTGAATAACCTCCATGATATCTTTTGTCTTGATCTTTGAGTTTCCTTTTACCTCCACTATATCCACAATAGGATTTTCCTTAACACGATAAATCACGACTTTCCCTTCTGGAGCATCCTGGACTTCAACTTTTACATCCTCAAAGAAGCCCATATTATAGATAGACTTTATATCTTCCTGGATAAGATCTGGATCAAAGGGCTGAGCTTCTGAGGTTTTTATAACAGCCCTTATGGCATCACCCCCTATCCTTTCATTTCCTTCTATCTTTATTTTTGAAACCACACCAGCTCCATAAAATCTAGAAGATATCTTGTCAACAATCTCAGCTGAGGCTCTATCCAGTTCATTTATGTTCCTGGCTTCTGCAAAGACCACCATAGGCGATTCCATGGCCTTTGCAGAAATAAGCTTCATATCAATGCTAAGAGCTTCTCCAATAACAGTAACTGCGCCCCAAAGCACATAATCCCATCCTTTAGAGACAGCTTTAAGTCGTGCTTCCTCATCGGAAATAGGTCTATTCTTAGAAACAACCGCAGAAATACCTTTTCTTTTTAATTGATTAACAAGGGAGGTTGTAACAGCCTGCCCTATTCTGTCGGCATCTTTTAAAGCATGAACAATGGGGTAAACAACCCCTATTAAAACGCTTCTGTTATGCTCAGCTTCAGCCAAAAAGGGGTAAAATACCAAACCAAACAGCCATAACAATATAACAGCTTTTTTCATAACCTGTTCCCCTTCTAGTTGAGGGAATGATCCCAAAACAACCCTGTTAAAACTCTCTTACCAGATGACCGTCTATTAGTCTAAAACATTTATGCATCATGTTACTAAGTTCAGTATTATGGGTCACTATTACCATAGTTATTCCCATCTCTTCGTTCAGTTCAACAAGCATATTATGAATTGATCTGGCAGTCCTACTATCAAGATTACCAGTTGGTTCATCTGCAAGGAGCACAGAAGGGTTTAAAAGAAGAGCCCTTGCAATAGCTATCCTTTGTTGTTCTCCCCCGGAAAGTTCACCAACAAGATGATGAGCCCTTTTTGCAAGACCAAATCTTTCTAGCCAAAAGATAGCCTTTTCTCTTATCTCAGCCCTGGGATAACCTCCAATAATTCCGGGCATCATTATATTTTCCAGGGCGTTAAATTCTGGAAGAAGATAATGGAGCTGAAAGACAAATCCAATATGGGTGTTTCTAAATCGGGCGAGTTTTTTTTCGTCCAAAGAGAAGACATCTATTCCGTTGTAAAAAACCTTGCCCTCTGTAGGGCGATCCAAGACACCAAGAATATGAAGAAGCGTTGATTTACCAACACCAGAAGCACCTACTATAGCCATCCTTTCACCGGGGTATACTGCTAGCTCAAGATTTCTGAAAATTTCAAGTTTTTTAATTCCCTGACCGTAAACCTTCGTTAAACCAACAGCGTGAATAAGGGGAGCTGGATTCAAAGAATCATTCATATCTTAGTGCCTCGATTGGATTAAGTTTTGCTGCCTGCCTTGATGGATAAATTGTTGCAACAAAACTTATCAAAATGGCACAAAAACATATAAGAACCACATCAAGGGGTTCAATCCTTACAGGAAGAGTAGAGATAGGATAAATGTCCTTTGGAAGATCTATAAAATGATATTTCTCAAGAACCGCACATAATCCAAAACCACCAATAAGACCTATCAATGTTCCACAAATTCCTATAAGAAGCCCTACAATCATAAAGATTTTCCTGATACTTACTGAAGTAGCCCCCATAGCCTTAAGGATGGCTATATCGGCAGACTTATCGAGCACCAGCATAATAAGAGAACTTATGATGTTAAAGGCTGCTACAAAGACTATAAGTGTAAGGATTACAAACATTGCGGTCTTTTCCAGCTTGAGAGCCGAAAAAAGGCTTTTATTTAACTGCATCCAGTCTCTTATCCAGTAGACATTTCCTATCTTGGAGTAAATAGTATTAACAACCTTGGGAGCCAGTTCAGGATTTTCTAGCCATACCTCAAGTCCCATCACTTGATCGGTTATACCGAGCATATTCTGAGCATCCTTAAGGCCGATGTAAGCTAAGGTATGGTCATATTCATACATGCCAGACTGGAAAATCCCAACCACCTTATAAACCCTACTCTTCGGCATTTGCCCAAGAGGAGTAATACGTCCCGATGGAACCAGTAAGCTAACCACATCTCCTACATTAACACCTAACTGCCTGGCTAGCTCTATTCCTAAAATAATACCCTGTCCATCAACAAGACTATCAATACTTCCTCTTACAATATTTTTAGCTATCGGAGAAGTTTTAACAGTTGGCACGTCAATGCCCCTTATAAAGGCACCACTTACTCTATCCTCATAACTCAAAAGAGCCTGAAGATAAATAAAAGGTGAAACCGATTTAACCTTCGGAATAGACTTAACCACCTCTTCCAGATTTCTGTAATCACTAATCCCGCCAAAGAAGCTTCTTATTGTTACATGGGCTGTAACACCCATAATCCGTTCTCTTAATTCATGCTGGAAGCCATTCATAACTGCAAGAACCACAATGAGAGCTGTCACACCAACAGCTACTCCAAGAATAGAAATGGCTGTTATAACGGAAATAAGACCTTCCTTTTTCTTGGATATAAAATACTTAAAACCAAGATACCATTCAAAGGGAAGGTTTTCCATCAGCAACACTACTTTCAGCTACCTTTCTTTTCTGGCTTTAATTGGGGAAACAGTATCACATCTCTTATAGAAGGCATATCAGTAAATAGCATAACAACCCTATCAATGCCTATACCTTCGCCAGCAGCTGGAGGCATACCGTATTCAAGAGCTTTTATATAGTCCTCATCCATTTCATGGGCTTCCTCATCGCCAGCCATCTTTGCCTCAAGTTGCTTAAGAAACCTTTCCTTTTGATCCCTAGGATCATTAAGCTCCGAAAAAGCATTGGCTATCTCCTTGCCTGCTATAAATAACTCAAAACGATCCACAAAGTTGGGATCCTCGTCATTTCTTCTAGAAAGAGGAGATACTTCCAGGGGATAGTGAATTATAAAGGTTGGCTGGATAAGCTTTGGTTCAACTACAACATCAAAAAGTTTCGTAAGAAGCTTTCCATGGCCTTCATACTTTTCAGGTTTTATTCCAAGGGATTTTGCAAGCTCAACGGTTTCAGAAAAACTTTTTAATTTTTCTTCAGGAAGTCCTCCTATAGTTACAAGGCTTTCTATGAACTTGTAAACTTTCCAGGGAGGTTCAAGATTTATTTTATAACCCTGGTATTCTATTTCTCTACTTCCGCCATTTACTCTATCGCAAAGAAACAAAAATAGCTCCTCCGTAAGCTTCATAAGATCTTCATAGGTAGCATAAGCCTGATAAAATTCGACCATTGTAAATTCAGGATTATGCTGAGTAGAGATGCCCTCATTTCTGAAGTTACGGTTCAATTCAAAAACCCTTTCAAAGCCACCAACCAAAAGTCTCTTAAGATAAAGCTCTGGAGCTATTCTAAGATAAAGCTCTATTCCCAGAGCATTATGGTAGGTCTTAAATGGCCTGGCTGTGGCACCACCAGCAATGGGTTGCATCATTGGGGTTTCAACCTCCAGAAAACCCCTTTCCATAAGAAAATCCCTTATAGCCTGTATGATTTTGGCTCTTTTCCTGAAAACATTTCTGGTAGATTCATTTACTATTAAATCTAGATATCGCTGGCGATACCTTATTTCTATATCTTTTAAACCATGAAATTTTTCTGGCAAGGGTCGAAGGTTCTTGGTTAAAAGAACAATATCTTCTACAAGAATGGTTAACTCCCCCGTTTTAGTTCTAAAAACGGGACCACTTATCCTTACTATGTCCCCTATATCAAGCTTCCTTGCTAGCTCAAATTGATCTTCAGCCATCCGATTCTTCTGGAGGTAGATTTGAATTTTCCCAAGCTCATCCTGAATATGCATGAATATGGATTTGCCAAAGGATCTAATCGCCATAATCCTTCCCGCAACAGAAAACCTCTCAGCCTCCCTTTCAAGCTCTTCAGTAGACTTTTGAGAAGTTTTACTGAGGACATCAACTATTCTATGAAACACTTTGTAATGGTTTGGATAAAGCTTAATACCACTCCTTTCGAGGGCTTCAGCCTTAGCAAGCCTATCCTTCATCACAGTGTTAAGATCTTCCATTTTCTAACTCACCTCGCTAGTCCCTTAAAATACTTCAGAATAGATGTGGGAAGTTAGATTAATCTAGCCATTTCGTCAAGGGATTAAAGTCATTTCATAGTCTTCAAAAAACCAAAACCTGTAAAAGCAATAATCAAAAAACCTATGATAGCCAATGTCCATTCGTCATTTTTAATAATCCTGGATATACCAGAAGCAAAAACTATTATGCCCCCAATTAAACAAAGAATCCTCGTTGTGTTACTCATAGTTCTTCCCTCTACGAAAAAATCCCGGCCTCCAGGATTAAGTTTTTAGGCTCTGGAGGTCTAAAAGTCAAATTTATCCTTCTATTCAAACTGACTTCTGAACCTATACATCCCAAACAAAAAAACACCTATACCCAGAACCGAAAGACCTGTAAATTGCTTAAACAGAACCTTAAAACCAACCCCTTTAAAAAGAATTCCATAGCTCATTTCGATAAAGTAATAAAGAGGAGATAAGTGGATGGCCTTCCTAAGCCAGGAAGGCATAGCCTCAGGTGGTGTCCATGCCCCCGAAAGCACTACTATAGGAATACCCAGCATCAATGCCATCAGGGCTACTTGAGCAATATTTTTACAAAGAGTTGACAAAAATAGTCCCATACCTGAGACAGCAACAGTATAAAGGGCTGTCATTGCGAAGAAAAGCGTTAAACTCCCCTTTATGGGAATATTGTAAATCCCCATTACAACCAAAAATATAGAAACAGCTGTCCCAAAAAGAATAACCAGGGTCATCGAAACTATCTTAGAAAGCATAATCTGGATAGGACTAAGAGGCGAAACCAAAAGTTGTTCAATGGTTCCCCTTTCTTTTTCCCTTACTGAAGCAGCTGCAGGAAGCATAAGGGATAGGATGGTAACAATTGTTAAAATTTCCGATATCGGCATGAACCATGTATCTTTCTGGTTTGGGTTATACCATACCCGGTGTTGATCAATAACCACCGGAAAAAACTGTAGCTTTTCCTCGGTCATCTTTAGCCTCTTCAAAGCAAGATCCTGGCTAAAACGACTTACTATCTGGGCACTATAGCTTGAAGATAGCAAGCCAAGAACAGTATTACTTCCATCTATCATAATCTGAACTTCAACCTGCCCATTTCTTAAAAAATCTCTGCTAAATTGGGGAGGAATATCAATGTAAACAATGGCTTGACCTTTATCCAGCATTTCCAAGGCATCTTCTTCGCTAAACACTTCTTTTGACAGTATAAAATAGGGAGGCCTGAAGGAATATACGAGCTCTCTAGAGAGATCACTACGATCCCAGTCGGAGACTACAACTTTTGCTCGATTTAACTCCAGATGAACATTTGCACTTAAAAATATGTCAACCGTAAAGAGATAGGCTATGGCAATAAGTAAGAATTTATCCCTTGAAAACTGGATTAACTCCTTAACGGTAAGTGCTAAAACTTTAACCAACCATTTTCTCATCAGTAATTTACCCTCTTTCTGAAAAGAAGGTAACCTATAACCCAGAGCACCATAGCGTAAACAAGAAGGGCTACAAGGTTATCCCACAACCCAGAGATGCCAATTCCCTTCAAAAAACTTCCAACAGTTATAAAAGTGTAATACATGGCGGGGAAAAGGTGGGCTTGAAACTGTCCCACAGGCTCCATCGAAGCAATAGGAACGGTAAGTCCGGAATACAAAACAGCGGGAACAACTGTAAGAACCACTGTTATCATTAAAGCGGCTATCTGAGTCTGAACTAAAAGGGAAACAACCAAACCGATTCCGGTGGTGCAAGTCACATAAACAAGAGAGGACAGAAAAAAGAAGAGAGGATCCCCTTTGAAGGGGGCATCAAAAAGTCTAACAGCAATTACCCATAGGGCTACACTGTTTAAACCAGATATGGCAACATAGGGGGTCAACTTTCCTATAAGAAACTCGGTTTTTCTAATAGGTGACGAATAAATGTTGTAAATAGAACCTGTTTCCTTTTCCTTTGCAACTCCCATGGCAGTAAGAAAGGGGGGACAGGTCATAAGAACAAACATAATCATAAGGGCGGAAACAGACCAGGTGCTTTTCAGCTCCTGATTATAGAGATAGCGAACCTGAGCCTTTACAGGCTGTGCCATAGCTTCTGCCCTTTCCTTTGGCATCCCAAGTTTTTTAGCTAAATGCTTAGAAAGAAGATCGGCGTTGAAATCTCCATTTATAGCTACTACATAGCCTTTTGTGGTAGAAGCTCTGAAAGGAAAAACTCCATCTATTAGATGTTGAACCTCAACAGGCCTTTCTGAAAGGAGTCTTTCTTCAAACTTGGGAGGGATTATGATGCCAAGTCTTATCTTACTACTTGCAAGAAGCTCTGAAATCTCTTCCTCCCTTGAAACTTCTCCTTTAAAGTCAAAGTAAGGTGAATCGATGAATCTTCTTGAATATTCCCTACTCATTGAGCTTTTATCATAATCAAGGAGTGCAAAGGGAATGTTTTCCACATCGAAAACAAGGCCATAGCCAAAGACTATCATTTGAAAGGCAGGCACAAAAAAGGAAAGTGTCAAAAAAAGTTTATCTCTTAAAACTTCCCTCCATTCCTTCACAACCAAAGCAAAGATTCGTTCCAAGCTCATGCCAAGCCTTCAAGCTCCCTTACCCTGTGAACAAAAACATCTTCAAGTGCTGGTTCCTTAATGCCAATATATTTTAAAAAAACCGAGGATCCATCCAGAATTCTTCTCACATTTTCAATGTCTCCAGGGGGATTTTTTGAAAAAAGATGAATTGCCCTTCCAAAGAGACTGACATCCCAGTATCCTCTATTTTTAAGAATCTCAAAGGCTACCATTGGATCTTCTGTAACAATCTCCAAAAGTTCTCCAACCTCTCTTTTTAAGGCATCTTTAAGCCCCTTGGGAGAGTCATAAGCTACAATCCTTCCCTTATGCATAAGAACCAGCCTGTCACAATGCTCTGCTTCACTCATGTAGTGGGTAGTTACCAAGATGGCAACTCCTTCTAAACGGGAAAGATAACTAAGGATTTCCCAGAAACTAAGTCTTCCCAAAGGATCCACACCAGAGGTTGGCTCATCCAAAAAAAGGATCTTTGGAGAATGAAGGATCGCGCAGGCAAGAGCAAGTCTTTGTTTCATGCCCAGCGGAAGGTTTTTGGCAAGTTCCTTTTCCATACCTTTAAGACCTGTAAGTTCAACAACCTCCAAAAGGCGATTTCTCATTATTTTCGGGCTTATATCGTAGATATGACCAAAGAGCATAAGATTTTCAAATACAGAAAGGTCATGATAAAGGGAAAAAGACTGAGACACATAACCGATTCGTTCCTTTATAAAGTGGCTTGCTTTACGCATATCAACCTCTGCAACCTTGCCTTCTCCCCCGGTAGGTCTCAAGATCCCAGCAAGCATCTTTATAAGAGTAGTTTTTCCAGCACCATTTGCCCCAAGAAGCCCAAAAATCTCGCCTTCCAATACTTCAAAGCTTACTTTGTCAACAGCCTTAAAAGCACCAAAGCTTCTACTGAGATCTTTTGCCTTTATCACAGTCCTTTTTTCATTAGCTTTGTAATTTCTACCGTTGAAATCAATGTTAAGCTCTTTAGTCTTGAGTCCCCTTTGGCTGAGTAAAGCTATAAAAACTTCCTCTAACGACAAAACTCCTGTTTCCATCTGGGCTACAGAAAGCCCTTGAAGAACCTCTTTGGCTTTTTCAAGAATCTTCTCTTCTTTTGACTCTTCAAAGAAAACCCGAATCCTATCACCTATGGCAACAACCCTTTCAAAACTTCTCTTAAGCCTACTTAAAGCCTCAAGCTGAGGAGTTGCAACAATTTCCAGAACCTTTTCTTTCACCAAGCTTCTTAAAGATTCTGGAGTTCCAGTGGCTATAATTTGACCATCATATACAAAGGCTAACCTGTGAAACCTTTCAGCCTCATCAAGATAGGCTGTAGAGACAATAGCTGTCAGAGCTTCCTTTCTTACGAGTTCATAAAGGATATTCCAGAAATCCCTCCTTGATACAGGATCTACACCAGTTGTTGGTTCATCCAGGATAACAAACTCTGGTTCGCCAATTAGAGTGCATATAAGCCCCAGCTTCTGTTTCATTCCACCGGAAAGATGCTTTGCCTGGCGATCCTGAAAACCATCAAGTCTTGTTATCGCTAGAAGTTTCGATTTTATCTCCCTAAGGCGATCTTCAGAAAGCCCTCTTAATCTTGCAAAAAAATTTATATTTTCCTCCACCGAAAGCTCGGCATACAAATTAAGCCCTAAGCCTTGAGGCATAAAACCAATACGACTCTTTATGAGTTCCGCCGATCTTTCAGAATCCACCTTGATACCAAAAACTTCTAGGGAGCCCTTATCGAAGGCAAGGACACCAGCTATAATTTTCATAAGAGTGCTTTTACCACTTCCATCAGGACCAAGAAGACCAAAAATTTCGCCTCTTTTTACTTCCAAGCTTATGTCCTTTAAAGCAATTTTGCCTTTGTAGCTTTTTGAAAGATTACAAACCCTTACTATTTCAGAGTTTGCTAGGGGCGGCGGTATTCTGGCCACGGTAGATCCTCTTTCCAGCGTATTATCGCATCCGCTGGAAGACCAGGACTTAACTTATGGTTGGGATTGGAATCAAGATAAAGGCGAACAGCATAAACCAACTTAACCCTTTCATCGGGGGTTTGAACTTCCTTTGGAGTAAACTGAGCCTTTGAGGCAATGTAACGGACGGTAGCAGGAAAAGACTCTTCTGGGAAAGCATCAACATAAATTCTTGCCTGAACACCAAACCGCACCTTTCCTATTTCCTTTTCAGGAACATAGGCAAGAAGATATAAACGATCAAGGTTGATAATCTCAAAAAGAGGCGTTCCAGAGGCTACTACCTCGCCAACATCTACAAGGCGATTTACAATTGTTCCATCGGAGGGTGCATAAACCTTTAAGTCATTAAGGAGACTCTCGGCTTCTCGAAGAACAGCCTTTGCCTGGTTAAGTTGAGCTTCCAAGGCTTTAATCTCTTCCCTTTTTGCTTTTATCTTGTCATAGCCAAGGAAGGCCTGCTGAAGTTGTTTTTCTCCAGCCTCAAGGCTTTTCATGGCAGAGATAAACTGATTGTTCGCAACATCTCGGTTTAACTTAACCTGCTCATATTTTCGTTTTTCCACTGCACCCAAACGAAAAAGATTTTCAAACCTAGCAAGATCACGCTCTGCCTGAATAGCATTTGCCCTGGCAGTCTCAACCTGGGAATGAAGGTACTTTAGGTTAGCCTCCGCAATCTTAACCATAAGAGGCACATCCTTTTCCATAACTTCAAGGGCACTTATGGATGCCCTTAGCTGGGCTTCAAGGGATAAAACCGTTTCTTTAGCTTGATCCACCTTGGCAGTTGTTTGAGCGTCATCAAGTTCCACTAAAAGTTGCCCCTCTCTGACGGAATCTCCTTCCCTTGCATAAAGTTTTTTTATCCGCCCTGGAAGTTTGGAAGCCACTGTATAACGATCGCCTTCAATCCTTCCATTTACCTGGATAAAGCCTTCTGGTAAAGGTTTCCCTCTAAGAAAAGCCCACCACCCTAAAAGACCTCCAAGTGAAAAAACAACAAAAAAGGCAGCAATCACCTTAGGAGATTTAACCATTGCTACCCAACCTTTCTTTTACAAACGTTCAAGAACTATATTCTCCAGTATGGGGAATATCAATAGTAAAAAGGGAGAAGGTGGTGCCGAAGCGGGGACTCGAACCCCGACGGGCATTCACCCACTAGACCCTGAATCTAGCGCGTCTTCCAATTCCGCCACTTCGGCTTTATTAGCTACCACAAAAAATGTTTGATTGAAGGTCGATTTTAGAATATTTTACTGTTTCTACCTTGTCAAGACTAAAGGGAGGGGGACGAACTAGAGATGCAAATCATTGAAGGAATTCCAGATAAGCATCAACTAACCTTTAAAAATCCGGTTATAACTATTGGAAACTTCGATGGTATCCACCGAGGTCATCAAGAACTAATAAACACCGCTAAAAAAAGAGCAAAGGAACTCCAGGGAGAAACAATCGTCATTACCTTCAAACCCCATCCCGTAAAAGTTTTATGCCCTGATTGCAATCTTAAACTAATTACACCCCATGCTGAGAAAATGGAAATACTTGATAAGCTTGGAGTAGACTATACAGTAGTAATCCCCTTTTCTAGGGAGTTTGCTTCTACAACCGCCAAAGAATTTATAGAAAAGTATCTCATAGATATTTTTAACGTAAAATGGCTTGTTGTCGGCTACGATTACCACTTCGGAAAGAACAAAGAAGGCAATATAGAACTGCTTCGCCAGTATGGCGAAAAGTATGGTTTTGGCATAGATGTTGTCTCAGAGATAGTGGTAGAGGGCTTTGTTGTAAGTAGCACTGCCATAAGAAAAATTATAAAGGAAGGAAGGGTGAGCTTTGCTGCAAAACTTCTTGGAAGACCCTATGAAATAAAAGGACCTGTCCTTAGGGGGCGTGACAGGGGCGGAAAACTGCTCGGATTCCCAACAGCCAACATAGACACAGGAGACCATGTAATACCAAAAGAAGGCGTTTATGCAGTAAGAGTAACAGTCGACGATAAGATCTATAAAGGGGCAGCAAATATTGGTTACAACCCAACCTTTGGAAACAAGGAGCTTTCCCTTGAAGTTCATATTTTAGACTTTAACCGAAACATTTACGGGAAAGAAATATCCGTAAGATTCGAGCGTTACATCAGAGAAGAAAAAAAATTTTCAGGTATAGAAGAACTTATAGAGCAAATAAAAAGGGATATAGAAACCATTAAAGAGATTCTTCACTAACCTCAACAACCTGGGAAGCTTTAAGTAAAACTTCTACATGATCTTCCAGGGCTTTTATAAGGGGAGGAAGGGTTGATTTTTCAATAGCAGATATGCCTATAGCGTTATACCTTTGGGTAATGGCTCTTACTTTATGGAAGGGGAGCATATCAATCTTGTTGAAAACAAGAAGCTGAGGCTTATCATGAAGTTTAAGTTTTACAAGTAATTTATTGACCATCTCAATGTGCTCTTCAAACCTCGGATTGCTTATATCTACAAGATGAAGTAAAATATCAGCATCCTTTAGCTCCTCTAAAGTAGCAGAGAAGGCATCAAGAAGCTCTTCTGGTAAATTGCTGATAAAGCCCACCGTATCGGTAACAACAACTTCAAGATCCCTTGGAAACCTAAGTCTTTTGCTTACAGGGTCAAGGGTGGCAAAGTATTGATCCATCACAGTAACATTGCTTTTAGTAAGAGCATTTAACAGAGTGGATTTGCCTGCATTGGTGTAACCTATGATGGAGATAATAGGAACGCCCTGTTCATTTCTTTTTTTTCTTCTTTGCTCTCTGTCTTTTCGAATTTCCATAAGCTCCTTTTCGAGGCGATTCAACCGCTCTCTGATTCGCCTTTTATCAATTTCAAGCTTTGTCTCACCAGGACCCCTTGTGCCTATACCTCCCGCAAGCCTCGAAAGAGCATCATCCTTTACGTGGAGCCTTGGCATAAGATAGCGAAGTTGGGCCATCTCCACCTGAATTTTACCCTCTCTACTTTGAGCCCGCTGGGCAAATATGTCCAGGATAAGCTGAGTTCTATCAATTACCCTAAGTTCCGTCACATCAGTGATAGCTTTTACCTGAGAAGGATTTAACTCTCTGTCGAATATAAGAAGATCTACTCCGTGTCTGAGGGCTCTTAGAATTATTTCGCTAAGCTTTCCCTTACCGATAAAATATTTTGGATTTATTTTTCTTACCCTTTGAAACACTACGTCCGCAACACCAATTCCACTTGCCCTTGCAAGTTCTTTGAGCTCCTCCATGGAAGCTTTGGCATCTTCCATGGTTTTATCTACCACAATCACCAAGATAGCTGCATCTTTAGAAGAGATCACCTCCAGCTGAAGAGATCTTTGTCTTTGAAGCTCCTCTTCTAAAGACTCAACAAGTTCTAAGAAATTTACCGCCGAAGGATCTGAGGGTGGAAAAGGTGGCAAAAGAACCCACCCCCGATCCTCGCCATCTGTCTCTTCATTGGTCTTTGGAAAGATGCAAGCACTAAAGACAGAACTTGCCCCACCATGTTTGTCAACACCAATAGCAGCTATACAATCTAGTCTAAGGAAAACGAGATCCATAAAGTCATCTTGATTTAATGGCTCCTCTCCAAGATGAGTATGAACCAACCTCAACCCTCTGAGCCTCTTTCTACCCTCACGGCTTTTAGGAAGATCTGGAATATATATGGATTTAGCATCTCCCACCATAACCATCTCAATTTCACCGCTTCTATCTACCAGTATGCCAAGCTGTCTTCCAGTTTCGAAACTCCATCTTGCCATATCTCTTGCGATCTCAGGCGAGACAATGTGTTCGGGTTGGATTCTACGGCGGTAAAACTTCTGAGCTCTTGTAATCTGAGAACTTTTTAAACCTGTAATGTTCCCGTATACCTTCCTAATATCTTTCTACCTCCCTTGCTGGGCTGTGACCCCTAATTACCTCAGATCAACAAGTCTTATGGCTTTTCCGTCCTGAACAGGCAATCCGTTAGGTTCAACTAGCTCCACAATGGGCGTAACAAGAAGCTCACTTCTTAGCTCGTGGGTAATCTTATCTTTAAGCTTCCTAAGATACCTCATATCCTCCACAAAAATCTTATCGGTTACTTCAACCTGGACTATCATCTGATCAACATCACTTTCTTTTTTCAAAATAATCCTGTAGTTAGTGCCAACCTCCGGAATGGACATCAGAACCTCTTCCACTTGAATTGGAAATATATTAACCCCCTTTATTATAAACATGTCATCCGACCTACCCTGAATCCTGTCTATGCGTCTGTGGAAGCGCCCACAAGGACAAGGCTCAGGAATTATCCTTGTAAGATCCCCTGTTCTATACCTTAGAAGGGGCATCCCCTGGCGTCCAAGAGTTGTAAGGACAAGCTCTCCTAGCGTTCCATCAGGCAAAGGCTCACCGCTTTTAGGATCTATAATCTCCATGATATAAGCATCTTCCCAAAGATGCATCCCTTGCTGATAGGGACATTCAAAGGCAACCCCAGGACCATTCATTTCAGAAAGGCCGTAACTATTATAAACTTTGACACCGTAAAAATCTTCAACCCTTTTTCTTACTTCTTCCGAATAGGGTTCAGCGCCCATGTAGGCAATTCTGAGGCTTAACTCCTTTTTGGGATCCACCCCTTGTTCCAAGAGAAAGTTCATAAATCTTAAAGCATAGCTTGGGATAATGTGAATAATAGTAGTTTCGAAATCTCTCATCAACTGAAGTTGACGCTTGCTATTACCAGCCCCTGAAGGAATAGTAAGAAGCCCGAGAAGTTCTGCTCCATAGTGAAAGCCAAGTCCTCCTGTAAAAAGCCCATAACCGGTCATGTTCTGGAAAACATCCCCTTTTCGGGCTCCTGTCATGGCCATACAGCGAGCCATAAGGTTTGCCCAAAGTTCTATATCCCTTTTGGTATAGAAGATGGCTGTAGCCCTACCAGTTGTGCCCGAAGAAACGTGAACCCTTATAAGTTCATCCTTGGGAACAGAGAGAAACCCATAAGGGAAATAGTCTCTTAGGTCCTTTTTTGTAGTAAAGGGTAGCTTCTTTAAATCCTCAAGACCTTTAATCTGCTCTACTTTAATGCCAAGGGCATCAAACTTTTCCCTGTAAAATCTAGAATTATAGGCATTTTTTACCGTTTCTATAAAAAGCTCTTCCTGAAGGTCTTCTAAAGCGCCCCTTGATAGTGTTTCTTTATTAGGATCCCAAAAATTCTCCTTCATTATCCTGCCAATACCTCGCATGGGCTAGATTTTCGAAACGGGTGTAGGAACTAATAAAACCAAGCTTTATATCGCCTGTTGGGCCATTTCTTTGTTTTCTTATAAGCACCTCAACAACTCCTTTTTCTCTTGTGTCCTTATTGTAAACCTCGTCTCTATATAAAAACATTATAACATCTGCGTCCTGCTCAATTGCTCCTGATTCTCTAAGATCGCTAAGCTGAGGTCTTTTATCATGTCTTTCTTCAACCTTACGATTTAACTGAGAAAGAGCAATAACTGGAATATTCAATTCTTTGGCAATGTTTTTAAGAGATCTAGAAATTTCAGATATCTCCTGTTCCCTTCTCTCTACCCTGTCAGCTATTCTCATAAGTTGGAGATAATCAACAATAATTAATCCAAGACCATGTTCAGCCATTATTCTTCTTGCCTTAGCCCTCAACTCAAGGGGAGTTATTGCAGGCTGATCATCTATGAAAAGAGGAGCTCCCATAAAAACTTGACCACTTGCTATAATGCGAGCACATTCTTCTTGGCTGATAAAACCGGTTCTTAACTTATGAGAATCAACCCGTGCCTCCATGCACATAAGCCTCATACCAATCTGTTCTTTACTCATTTCCAAAGAGAAGAAAGCCACAGGAATATTACTTTCCACCGCCACATTCCTGGCTATATTAAGGGCAAAGGCTGTCTTACCCATTCCAGGTCTTCCAGCTATAATAATGAGATCTGATTTTTGGAAGCCAGCAGTCATTCTATCAAGATCAATAAAGTGAGATGGAACTCCCGTAACTGCTTCCTGCCTGCTCTTTAAAAATTCAATCTTAACGAGATTGTCCTTGATGACATCTTCGATTGGAACATAAGACTTTCTGATTCTAGATTCCGAAAGAGAAAATATATAAGATTCAGCCCTATCAAGGATCTCATCTACATCGCCAGGGTTTTGATAACACCAGGAAACAATGTCTCCTGAGGCCTTTATGAGACGCCTAAGAATTGCCTTATCAGCTAAAATTTTTGCGTAAACGGGGGCGTTAGCTGAAGAAACAACCCTTTCCGTAAGCTGGGCAAGGTAGGAAACACCCCCTACATTTTCAAGTTCACCCTTATCCTTTAGGCGATCGGTTACAGTAACAAGATCTATTGGCTGATTTTCCTTAAAAAGCTCTTCAATAACCTTGTATATCTTTCTATGGGAACTAAAATAAAAATCGTCCTCCCGAATAAACTCAAGAACAGCAGGAACAGCACTTGGATCCATCAAAAGACCCCCCAGCAAGTTTTGCTCCGCCTCCTTGCTATGGGGTGGAATCTTTTGTAGTTCTTCCAAAGGAAAACCCATAAAAGCCTATTCTTTTTCTACAACAACCTTTACTTTAGCTTTAATATCAGCATCAATCTTTATGGGAATCTCGTATTCTCCAAGGTTTTTTATAGGTTGATCCAGCACTACATTTTTTCTATGAATCTCAGGAAAACCCATCTCATGAAGGGCTTCCACTATGTCCATAGCACTAACGGATCCGTAAAGCTTTGTATCTTCCGCAACCTTACGCTTCAAAGTAATAACAACTTCGTTGAGTTTCTCCGCAACACCCGCAAGATGTTGCTTGAAGAGTTCCCTTTTCTTAAGAAGCATCTTCCGTTGCTCTTCAAAGGCTTTCAAATTTTTCTTTGTGGCAAGAATAGCTAAGCCTTTAGGAATCAAGTAGTTCCTTGCATAACCAGGTGCTACCTTTACCACATCCCCTATCTGCCCCAGGGTGGGTATATTTTCTACAATTATAACCTCTACCGACTTCATTGAACCTCCCTCGTTGCAATCTTTCTAAAGTCAAACCACACGTCGAAAAAACCTATCAAAGCAACAATAACCGTAAAATACTGTTGAAAAAGTATCAAAAGAGCTCCAAAAAACTTTAGCCAGGGATGAAACCCCCATTTCTGGGCAAAGTAAAAATATATGGCAAGACCTTGAAGTAGATATAAAACACCAAGGGCTATAAGAATATTAAGCCCAGTAGTACCATGAACCAATGCTAAAAAACCGGCACCTATCACAATCCAAACAAGCCACTCTTTGGATCGCCACATGGAAAAAGGAGGCCAGGAAGATATGGCAAAGCCTCTTTTCTCAACCCTTTTTTTAAGCATCAAAGCATTTAAAGAGGACATAAAAAGGAGGGAACCAAAGGTTATGCCAGGAAGAAGACTTATAAGAAGTCTGATGCTATTTCTTATTTGCTCCTTAAGATAAGGAGTGACGAGATTCTTTCCAGATTCATATTCCTTTAGAATACTTACAACAAACTGGAAAAGCCTTTCTTCCATATAGTTCCACACAGAACCTTCCACATGGCGGTGCCTTAACACAAACATCAAAAGCATAAGCAAAAAACCAACAAAAGTCGGAACAATGAGGGAAAAGTCAAAACCTTTACCAAGTCTTGCATACAATCCTATGAGACTTCCCATAATTACAAGCATACAAAGATAGGGTAAGCCTATCAAAATCCCCCAAAGACCAAGAACAATCATTCCAACCAACACAACCAGCAAGGGAACAATAAAACCTTTAGGAACTCCCCATAGATACAAAGCTAAAGAGGAAGGAAAAGGTGTAAGAAACCCCACCGGAAGACCAACAACCGGAAGCCACAGGATAGAACAAAAGAATATGACAGAGGAAGCCACAAACCAGGCAACCTGAGCCTTTGCTATGGGCTCTAATGGCATAACCTTTGTCACATCCAAATCCCCAAGTTCTAATAACACAAGGGAAACATAACTTCCCCTCTGGAAACCAAAACTCCTTAAATTACATGAACCGTAGTGTAAGGAAGAAGCGCCATCTGCCTTGCTCTTTTAATAGCATTGGTAATCTCTCTTTGATGTTTTGCACAGTTTCCAGTGATCCTTCTTGGCACCATCTTAGCTCTCTCTGTAAGAAAGTTCTGAAGTAGCTCTACATTTTTGTAATCTATCTTAAGAGAGCTATCTACACAAAAACGACAAACCTTCCTATGCTTAAAAAACCTTCTTTTTTTCTTAACAACGGCAGCTTTTACCGGAGTAGTCATTTATTCTACCTCCTTTTGCTCTTCTGATGAGGAGACTTCAGTCTGTTTTTCTTCTTTCGGTTGCTCATCCTGAGGCTTTGACTCTACCGCCATCTCTTTTTCAGGCTCGTATCTATCTTCAAGCTTTATCGTAATAAATTTTAACACCCTTTCATCTATTTTCATATTCCTTTCAAGCTCATGAGGTAGCATAGGACTTCCCGCTACCTCCATAATAAAATAGTGCCCTCTTGTTCTCTTCTTAACAGGATAAGCAAGCTTTCTCTTGCCCCAAGGAGCATAGCTAAGGCACTTACCGCCTTCTCGGGAGATTACATCCTTTAACTTGGTTTCAAGAGACTTTAACTCGCTATCTCCCAGATCTGGATCGACAATGAAAAAAACCTCATACTTCCTAAGATACATAAAAAACCGTCCTCCTTATGGGTTTTATAGCCCTCATTAAGAGAGCAAGGAAGCCTTCAACAAAAGCAAATTTTGCTAGCATGATATAAATGAAGCGTCAAGAGTTTTTACAGGATCCCCTTGGAAGAAGGAATACCTTTGTAAATCCCGCCAACTCTTGAAGCTTCCCATAAAGCCCTTCCAAAGGCTTTGAAAAGAGATTCTATCATATGATGGGAATTAGTTCCATAAAGAATTCTGGCATGGATTGTAACTGCGCTGTGAATAGCAAAAGCTCTTAAAAACTCAGGAACAAGCTCTGACTCCATTTGCCCTATTTTACTGGCCAAAGGGGGCGACTCGTAAACCAAAAAGGGTCTTCCGGAAATATCAACAACTACCTGGGAAAGGGCTTCATCCATAGGAACTAAGGCATAGCCATAACGATTTATGCCCCTTTTATCTCCAAGAGCCTCTTTAAAAGCCATACCCATGCATATACCTACATCCTCCACCGTATGGTGACTGTCAACATTCAAATCGCCCTTAGCTTCTACGGTGCAATTCATTCCGCCATGGATTACCATTAAAGAAAGCATGTGATCAAAAAAACCAATCCCTGTCTTAATATAAGCTTCTCCAACTCCGTCCAGCTCTAAGATCACTCTTACTTCCGTTTCAGCGGTTTTTCTACTTACTGTAGCCTTTCTCAAGATCTTCTCCATATATTTTCATTCCTAACCAAAAAAGAAGTTTTCTTCCACTGAAATTCACAGTAACTTTATAAACCCCTTAGAGGTTTTGTCGCAACCTCTTTTTAGAAAAAAGGAGATTTAAGGTCGTGCATGAGATGAGCATAGCAGAAGCCCTTTTTGAGACTGCCATGGAAGAGGCAAAAAGGGCAAACTTTAGTAGGGTAACGACTATTAAAGTCCAGATTGGAGAAATGGTAGCTGTAGTCCCTTCCGCTCTTAAATTTTGCTTTAACATTATTTCTCAAAACACAATCATGGAAGGAGCAAATCTTGAGATAGAAATTGTCCCGATTGTTGCACAATGCAAAACCTGTAGCATCCTGTTTGAAGTAGAAAACTTTTCTTTTAAGTGTCCTGAATGTGGCAAGATATCCGACGACTATATAAGTGGAAGAGAACTTCTGCTTACCAATATAACAGGAACAAGAGAGGGGGAATAATGGCGGAAATTTCTATTACCGTTGTAAGAAATATCCTGGAAGCTCAGGAAAAGATGGCAAAGGAAAATCAAAGGCTTTTCGATTCAAAAAATATTTTTGCCATTAATTTGATGAGTTCTCCCGGAGCAGGTAAAACTTCTCTTCTTGAAAAAACCATAGAAAAGCTAAAGGATAAATATAGAATTGCCGTCATTGAAGGAGACATTCAGTCTTATGAAGATGCTCTTAGAATAAGAAAAATAGGGGTCCAGGCTGTCCAGATTAATACAGGCGGTGCCTGCCACCTTGATGCAAACATGATTCAATCAGCTCTAGAAAAGATCTCAACAGATCAGCTGGATTTACTTGTAATAGAAAATGTGGGAAATCTGGTTTGTCCTGCCGAATTTGACCTGGGAGAACACAAAAAAGTTATGATCCTTAGTGTTACAGAAGGAGACGATAAGCCTTTAAAGTATCCCCTTATGTTTCAAAAATCGTCGGTTCTTATAATTAACAAGATAGATCTTCTTCCCTATGTGAACTTTGACCTTCAGAAGGTAAAAAGCGAAGCTGTGAACCTAAATCCAAAGCAAATTATCTTTGAGCTATCCTGTAAGACCGAAGAAGGACTTAACAAATGGATAGACTGGCTTGAACGGGAGATAAAGGCCTTTAAAACCAGAAAGGTCTAAGTGGAAAGAGCTTTTTCTTCAATGAAGGCTTTAAAACGTCATCTGGGTTATGCTCAGCCTCGAAACCCCCTGGAAATCCTATCCTGCCGACCCATGGAGAAAAGTTCCCTGATAGTGGAACAATTGACTTGCCCCATGGGTGTAAGATACACTTGTATTAGCCTATTTGAGTGGAGTTCAGCAGGTATAGAGGGGAAATTATAGCGTTAACCCTTAACGTGAGGAGAAGCATCCATGGAACTAATGGAAGCCATTAAAACCAGAAGAAGTGTCAGAAATTTTTTGTCAGATAAACCCCTTTCAGAAGATGATATTCAAAAGCTTTTGGAAGCTGTTCAGTGGGCTCAGTCCTGGGCAAATACCCAGTGCTGGGAAGTAATTGTTGTAAAGAGTCAAGAAGTTAAAGAAAAACTTCAAGAGACTCTTCCCAAAACCAACCCTGCCTTTAAAGCTATGGCTGAGGCACCTGTTGTTTTTGTCTTATGTGGAAAGCTCCAGGCGGCTGGATATTACAAAGGCCATGTAACCACCAAGTTTGGCGATTGGTTTATGTTTGATATTGGAATTGCAAGCCAGAATCTCTGTCTTAGAGCCCATGATTTAGGACTTGGAAGCGTCATTGTTGGACTTTTTGATCATAACAAGGCAAAGGAAGTTCTTGGTGTTCCTGAAGGCTATGAAGTAGTGGTTATGATCCCTGTTGGATATCCAGCCAAGATACCTTCACCACCCAAGAGAAAAGAAATTTCAGAATTTACCCATTACGATAAATTCTAGTAATCAACCTAAGGTAGGGGAACAAGTCCCCTACCCTACCCTTTTTAAAAAGTTATTTTTCAGGTTTTCTGTCCATGTAGTGCCTTGCAATTATAAGTCTTTGGATTTCGCTTGTTCCTTCGTAGATAGTGGTAACCCTTACGTCTCTATAGAATCTTTCAATAGGAAAGTCCTTAGTGTAACCATAGCCACCAAGAATCTGCATAGCATCGTAACAGGCCTTATTGGCGGCCTCCGTTGCAAAGAGCTTTGCCATAGAGGCTTCTTTCATAAAGGGTCTTTTTTGATCTTTAAGATAGGCTGCCTGAAGCAAAAGAAGCCTTGCTGCTTCAAGTCTTGTGTAATTGTCGGCAATCATCCACTGAATTGCTTGATGTTGAATAATTGGAACATCAAATTGGATGCGTTCTTTAGCATACTGCGTTGCAAAATCCATAGCAGCAAGTCCAATACCAAGAGCCATAGAACCTATACCTATACGACCCCCTGCAAGCTCTGTAACCGCTATTTTGAATCCTTGATTTACCCCTCCAAGAAGGTTTTCCTTAGGAACTTTACAGTCTTCCAGGATAAGTTCATTGGTAGAAGATCCTACTTGACCCATTTTGGATTCATCTTTTCCCACAGAAAATCCAGGAAAATCAGGTTCCACTAAAAAGGCGCTAATGCCCTTGCCTTTAGGAGCATTCTTATCAGTTACAGCCCAGATTACAAAAAGACCAGCATACTCGGCGCTGGATATAAATATTTTTCTGCCATTAAGAATCCAGTAGTTGCCATCAAAAACGGCGGTTGTTTTCATAGCAGCTGGGTCTGAACCCGCATTAGGTTCGGTAAGACCAAAGCTTCCAGCATAGAAGGTGCCGTCACAAAGAGGTGGAATGTATTTTCTCTTTTGTTCTTCTGTTCCAACAGATTGAATAACCTCCGCTACCATGTTGGTTACTGAAACAGTTACAGCTGTTGACGCACAGGCTTTCCCAAGCTCGGTCATAACAAGAGAAAAGGCAACACTTCCCGCTCCTGTTCCACCATACTTAGGATCTACTGCCAAGCCATTAAAGCCAAGCTCTGCAAGTTTTTTCAAATTTGCCTTAAGGATTTCTCTATCTTTAGTGGCATCAAGTTTTGCTGCTACTGGCTCAAGTTCTTGCTTTGCAAATCTCGCTGCTGTTTCTTGGATGATTTTTTGCTCTTCCGTAAGATCAAAGTTCATAAGTCCATCCCCTATTTGTATTCATAAAATCCTTTTCCAGTTTTTCTTCCAAGCCACCCTGCCTCTACATATCTTCTAAGAAGGGGACAAGGTCTGTATTTTGGATCCTTAAAGCCTTCGTAAAGGGTTTCCATAATAGCAAGACATGTATCAAGACCAATAAGATCCGCCAAAGCAAGGGGTCCCATCGGATGATTCATACCTAGCTTCATAACCGTATCAATAGACTCTCTCGTTCCAACTCCTTCATAAAGACAGTAAATAGCTTCGTTTATCATGGGCATAAGAATGCGGTTAGCAATAAAACCAGGATAATCGCTTGCCTCTGCAGGTGTTTTATCAAACTTTATTGCAAGATCCCAGGTAACCTGAAAGGTTTCGTCAGATGTAGCAAGACCCCTTATGATTTCTACAAGCTTCATAACAGGAACAGGATTCATAAAATGCATACCAATTACCTTTTCCGGTCGCTTTGTTTGGGCAGCAATTCTTCCAATGGGAATTGAGGAGGTATTGGTAGCAAGGATTGCATGGGGAAGACATATTTCATCAATATCTCTAAAAATCTGGAACTTAACCTCCTGGTTTTCTACAGCAGCCTCCACCACAAAATCAACTCCACTTAAATCTCTAAGATCTGCACTTAACTTGATTCTTTCTATCGTGGCATCCTTTTGTTCCTTGGTCATCTTACCTTTGTCAACATTGCGGGAAAGGATCTGAATAATATTTTGAAGACCTCTTTCTGCAAATTCCATCTTTATATCGTTCAAAATAACTTGAAGCCCACTTAAAGCAGCAACCAGGGCAATACCATGACCCATCTGACCGGCGCCAATAACCCCGAAGACCTTTACATCTTCCGCCTTCATCTAAGCTCCCTCCCTCTGTGTAGTCTATCTTTTAACAACCATGGCCACCGCTTCCCCTCCTCCAAGACACAGAGAAGCTAGCCCTATCTTTTTATCCTGGCGAATCATCTCATAGAGAAGGGTTACTAATACCCTCGCACCGCTTGCTCCTATAGGATGTCCTAAAGCAACACTTCCGCCGTTTACATTAACCTTAGAATGGTCAAGCCCAAGCTCTCTTAAAATCGCTACAGTAGAACCACTAAAAGCTTCGTTTATTTCGTAAAGGTCAACATCCTCAAGACCTATGCCTTCTTTTTTAAGACATTTTGGAATTGCCCATATAGGAGCAACAAGGACATACTTCATATCAATACCTGCTGAAGCTTGAGCTCCTATGGTGGCCATAATCTTACAACCAAGCTTTTCAGCCTTTTCTCTTGCCATTACAACAACCGCAGCAGCACCATCGCTTATTATAGAGGCATTACCAGCAGTCGTAACGCCTCCTTCTTTGAAGGCTGGCTTCATTTTGGCAAGCACTTCGTAAGGTGTATCCCTTGGGCATTCGTCCTGAGCAAAAACTATAGGATCTCCTTTCTTTTGGGGAATTACAACTGGCACAATTTCATCCTTAAACTTTCCAACCCTTATAGCTTCCATTGCCCTTCTGTAGGATTCTGCAGCATATCTGTCCTGGTCTTCCCTGGTAACCCCATACTTCTCAGAACAGAGTTCATTAGAAATACCCATGTGAAAATCATTAACTATGTCCCAAAGTCCATCGTGAATCATATGATCAATGAGTTTTCCATCTCCCATACGATACCCAAAGCGAGCCTTCTCAAGGTAGTAGGGAGCCATACTCATGTTCTCCATGCCACCAGCTACTACCACATCTGCATCACCAACCTGAATAGCCTGAGCAGCAAGCATAACAGCCTTAAGCCCTGATCCGCAAACTTTATTGATTGTTAAACACTCCACCTCCCAGGGCATATTTGCCTTTACTGCAGCCTGCTTTGCGGGATTTTGACCATATCCACAGGGAAGAACTTGACCCATTATTACCTCATTTACTTCCTCCTTTGGAATACCCGCCCTTCTAATAGCTTCTTCTATAACTATAGCTCCAAGTTGAGTAGCTCCAATTGTAGAAAGACTTCCATTAAAAGCTCCAAGAGGTGTTCTTACCGCACTAACTATTACTGCTTCCCTCATGCATGCCTCCTGAGTTTAAAGAATTGTTTAAAGATTTTTAGCAAATCTATTTCAATTAATCAAATAAAATTCGAGAAAACTTTACGAAACACTTCTTCCGGATTTTCTATTTCTATAGCTAGCTTTTTTCTTCTTGAAGTGTGGCCACTTATAATGGTTACCTTTGATTTGCTTATTGAGAAAAGTTCAGCAATAAACTCCATACAGGCTTTATTGGCAAGGTTATCCGAAGGAGGAGCTGTAACTTTTATCTTCAAAAAATCTTCTTTTGGACCCGCAATTTCATTTTTTGAAGCTTTTGGCTGGACAAAGACGTTTAAAAACAGTTTGTCTCCTTTTATAAAATACCAGTTTTTCTCATTCATTTTCACCATCTCGGTCTAAAAAACTTAAGAAGAACCATACCACCTATAAAACCTCCTATGTGAGCCCACCAGGCAACTCCTCCGAACTGGCTAACACCACTTGCAAGGGAAAGGAGTCCACTATAAAACTGCATAATAAACCATAGTCCTAGAAATATCACAGCGGGGAGTTCTACAAGCTGAATAAAGAAAAATATAGGCACCAACGTAAGAACCCTTGCTCCAGGATAAAGTCTCATATAAGCACCCATAACACCCGCTATTGCTCCGCTTGCCCCTATAGTTGGTATAGGAGAGAAGGGATTAGTAAAAAGGTGGAGCAAAGAGGCAACAATGCCACATAATAGATAAAACAAAAGATATCTTAGATGGCCGAGGGCACCTTCTACGTTGTCTCCGAAGATATAAAGAGTCCACATATTACCAATTAGATGAAGCCATCCACCATGAATAAACATTGATGAAAGGAAAGGCAGGAGCTGCTCAGTTAAGTCGAAATGTCTTGCTACATCTAGTCTGAAATACCTTATAGGGACTATGCCGTAACTAAAAAAGAACCTATTGAGTTGATAAGGTTCTAATACGAGTTCATAGATAAAAACCAAAAGGCAAACTAAGATAATAAGATAATTTACCAAGGGAAAACCCCTCGAGGGATTTGCATCTCTTATAGGAATCATATAAAAACCTTTCTATCTTTTTTCGATTGTTTTCAAAGATTGTAAAGAATATTACCTAAGATCCAAAAAAAAGTCATTACCGTGTTTTTTTGTGTTGCATTTTTCAAAAATTTTTGTATAGTGACAGCGGTTTTAAGGCTGTGCCTCCATTTTTATGGCGGATAAGGGGAAAGTTTGGTACCCACCCATGAAGTGGAGGTTTTTATTTTGTAAACATTAACAAAAGGTAAAATTATGACGTGAGGACGCAGAGAAGAAGATGAAATCACTAGGAAAACACCTGATAGTTGAGCTTTACAACTGTGACAGACATTTAATTGATCGTGCCGACCGGGTTGAAGAAATCCTGGTCGAGGCAGTCAGGGTCTCAAAAGCAACTATTATCAAACCAGTGTTTCACCAGTTTAATCCTCACGGTGTAAGTGGGGTTGTAGTAATAGCGGAATCCCACTTCTCCATTCATACTTGGCCTGAGTATGGTTATTGTGCGTTAGATATTTTTACCTGTGGCGATCAAATAGATTCTGATGCAGCTTTGAAGTTTCTCAAAGAGGCTTTTAAAGCTAAGAGCATGTCTATTGTTGAGCTTAAGCGTGGAACACTGGATGTGCCAGAGGGAGAATTGAAGCATAAACCATGAAGAAGGAAGAAAGAATTTTGGAAGGGGACTCCGAAGTCTTTTGGATAAAGGAGTCTCCTGCTAATGGAATTTCTATTTCTTATCTCTGTGATGCGGTAATTTATAGTGGAGCATCGCGGTATCAAAAGATTGATATCGTGGAAACAAGGCTCCATGGGAGAATGCTGTTTCTTGACAGAGTTGGTCAGTCAGCCGAAATGGATGAATTCATCTATCATGAACTTCTAGTTCATCCTGCTATGTTCAGCCATCCAAATCCTGAGAGAGTGCTCATAATTGGAGGAGCTGAAGGAGCTACTCTAAGAGAGGTGCTTCGCCACGAAACAGTAAAGAAGGCCACTTTGGTGGATATCGATGGAGAGCTCGTTGAACTTTGTAAAATTTATCTTCCTTCCTGGCACAAGGGGTGTTTTGACGATCCCAGGGCAGAAGTTATTATAGAAGATGGAAGAAAATATCTTGAACAATCAAAGGAAAAGTTCGACGTTATCATAATTGATTTAAGCGACCCGTTGGAAGGCAGTCCTGCAGTTTTCCTTTTCACGAAGGAATTCTATACCCTTGTCAGAGACCACCTTACAGAAAAGGGATGTGTTGGCATCCAGGGTGAAGGAGCAAGTCCTCAAGAGAATATCCTTCATGTAAGGATAGTAAATACCCTAAAAAGGGTATTTCCAATAGTAAAACCCTATATTTATAGCATTCATAGCTTCCATAGACCCGATTCCCATATATTTACCACTGTATGGACTGAGTGGAGTCCAAGTTTTATTAAGGAAAGATTTCTGAAATCAGGCATGAAGCTTAGATATTTAACCGCAGAGATGCTAGAACACCTTTTCATCCTTCCTCAGTATCTTATAGATGCATACAACCAGTCAGATCAAATAATAACCGATGATAATCCCTCTTTTGAAGGCGTCTATCATAGAAAGCCTAGAAAAAAGGAGTAAAAGCATCTTTTATAAACCCTCCATATTGGAACTGGAAGGGGAGAGAAGATGCCAATTTATGAGTATAAATGTCTTTCCTGTGGGAAGAAAAATGAAATTATCACTCTTAGAATTTCAGAAGAAATATCTTCTATTACCTGCAAGTATTGTAGTAGCCAAAACCTAAAAAGGCTTGTTTCCAAGGTAAGAATAAGGCTTTCAGAAGAAACCAGGTTGGAAAGGCTTGCTGATCCCTCTAGATGGGGAAATGTTGACGAAAGTGATCCAGCAAGTGTTGCAAAATTTATGAGGAAGGTTGGTAAAGAAATAGGAGAAGATGTAGATGGCCTGGATGAAGCCATAGAAGAATCTTTAGAGGAAGATTCTACTGAGGAAGCCGGTGAAAAAGATTGGTGAAAACTACCTTAGATGGTTGGTTGAACCCTCCGAAGCTGGAAAAAGGCTTGATGAATTTATAGCAGACAAAGTTAGTCTATCTTTAGAAAAGGCTCAAGATTTCATATATTTCGGCTCAGTCCAAGTAAATAACAAAAGAGAAAAAGATCCATCAAGAACACTCATATCCAAAGACATTGTTCTTCTTTATATCCCCTTTGAAGGTGTAAAGCCTTTTTACGAAATAAATCCAAATCGCATAGTCTATAGAGATCAATGGATTATTGCCTATGATAAAGAGCCATCCATTCCATCCCACCAGGTTCCATCGGAAGACTACAACAACGTTTTAGAAGCTCTTAGAAGATTTCTAAGAAAAGAAACCGGCACTGAAAAGCCCTATCTTGCCATTCAAAATCGTTTGGACAAAGAAGCAAGTGGTGTTTTGCTGTTTACTCTGGATCCGAAGGTTAATAAAAGCATTTCCAAATCTTTTGCCTTGAGAAAAGTGAAAAAACTTTATCTTCTTTGGGCTCATGGTGAACCTTTGAACACTGAATGGCTCTGCAAAAAACCAATAACAAAGGAAGGCGGTCTTTACAAGGTCTCGGATAAAGAAGGCAAAGAGGCGGAAACCTATTTTAAGGTATTGTATTCTTTAAAAGATAAACATCTTATACTTGCTATGCCAAAAACAGGAAGAACCCATCAAATAAGACTACACGTATTGGCAAGTAACCTGAGACTATATGGCGATAGACAATATGGTGGTCCTTCTGCTTCAAGGCTTATGTTACATGGATGGAAGCTTGCCCTTTCCCACCCTATCAGCAGAAAGTTCATAACCATAGAAGCTCCCATTCCTGAAGAAATTTTAAAAATGGCTTCATCACCAGAAGAACTACTGAAGGTAGTGGCATCAGCTGATAGAAAGATACTCAACGAGCCGATTTAATAAAAACTGTCTTACCCAATTTCTACGGATAAGCTTTCAAGTTCTGAGGCAAGACGGGCTATATTTGCAACAATCTTTTCCTTTTCCGACTCCCTCAACTTGCTTAGCTCTAACAGGTGGTCAAAATTACTAAGATAAGAACGGTAGGTCATGAAAAACTCTTTAATCAAGACATTGGTTCCCTTATCTATTAAAGCAACCACATACTCTTCAAACTTCTCTTTATATCTTTCAACAGTTTCTATAAGTTCTGCTCTAATCTCTTCCCTTATAAGTCCGACAATATCGGAAAACTCATTCACTGAAGCTTTTTTGTAGGATTTCGATCTTCTTCCAAGAGCATCTTTAAAGTTTGAAAGCACCTTAATGATTTTTTCAAGCCCGAACTTTAAAAACAATACTCCCTTTCCCAAAGCCTGTTCTTTCGCAAGCACATAAAAAGATGGTGGTTGAATATTCGATGGAGCTTCCCAAACAAATTTTATATTGAAGCTATTCTCCACCTTTATACCAAGACGCCTTGAGAGAACATCCCTGTAAGTTTTTATAGCGGTTTGAAAAATTAAAGTTAAAGAGTTAAAGTATTCTTTAAGCTTTTCAGCAAGAAGTTCTTCAAGTTCCCTATAAAAATCAGCAATCTCAATATTTACTTTATCAACCACAGCTCTGGCAACAGCTTGCCTAGATTCTATATAAAACCTGTAAACTTCCTTCAAAGGTATACTGTCACCTTTAAAAGGGGGATAGCAACAATCTACCATATTAACAACGCCAAGAAGAACTGGATTTTTGAAAACATCAAAAAATTCATCAACTTTCACCAAAAAATCTCTAATCAGGTGCTTACGATAATCTGAAACGGTGTTTTCCACTATGTTCAGGGCGTTCTCAAAAAGGATCTTGCAATTTTCAAGATCCTTGAGAATGGCTTCAAGTTCCTCAAGATCAACCCTTAGCATATTCCCATGGGAGAGAACCGACTCTAATATTTGGAATGTAACAACCTTAAGCCTTGGCATAATATGATTAAATACGCTACTAACTCTTACGCCTTCCACCATAGAAATAAGAGTTTTTTTAAAAGCTTCGAAATGCTCCCCAGAAAGAGAAAACAGCTTAGGATATAATTTTTCCCAAAAGCTAATTTTCTTAACCTCTATATTGCTATCATCAAAGGGCAGAGCTTTTAAAAGCTCTAGAAGAGCTGAAAAAACAAAGATGTTATCTTTTTTACCAAACCATTGAAGATCCTTCAGCACCCTGTTCTTTACAAACATTACATCTTCAAGGCTACTATGGGCATCTATGTCTAGATTTAGCACAAAAAAAGTGTTAGGAATTAGCCCAAGATTCCTAATGAATTCTAAAAGTCGAAAATCCGCATCCCTTAAACCAATTTTACTATTTATTACATATATCACAAAATTAGCTCTAAGAAGATAATCCTGCAAAAGGGCAAGATGAATGGGATTAGGAGAATCCGCCCCCTGGCAATCTCCTATTTCTATATTTACTCCAAGCCAGGGAGCAGAAAGAAGAAGTTCTACATTTTTTACATAGAGAGAAATTGCGTCGTTACTTACAAATTTCCTGTGATCCAAGATGTTTGTTTGACCAAAAAGCTGTTTTACCGCTTCCCTTTCTTGAAGATGATCCTTTAACTCTTCAAACCCTAGAAGATAAGAGTTTAAAGTAAGAACATAGGGATTGAAATCCAAGGAGGCGGATCTGGAAAAAGATTCAACAATGGAGCGGATGATCTCCCTAGAACTGTCCTTACTTATATCAAAGTTTTCTCCAGGAAGTTTAAAATTCTCTTCTAGAAAAACGTTAGAGAGAATAGCTCTTATTTCCTGGTTTACCTCTTCCAGGGATTTAAGCTCTACCCATCCTCCAACACTGTCAGTGGTAGTTTTTATACGGGTTACAAAGGAGGTGGTAATACCCGTTCCTCTTTTTAAGAGATCGTCTCCAAATAAACTGTTAATAAGAGTGCTTTTCCCAGATTTTACAGTTCCAGTAACGGCAACTCTTAAAATATTTTCCTCCGCCATGGAACGGATAGTCCCTACTTGGGAAAGCCAGCTCTCAATTTTTATAGGATTTACAACTTCAAGGCTTCTTATTTCTTCAAGAATCCTAATCAACCTGGATATAATGCTTTCTGGGTTCTTTATCATGCTTCAACACTCTATTCAAACACAATACTATTTCTTCCCGCTTCCTTTGCCTTGTAAAGGCATTTATCTGCCCTGATTATCAAATCGTCAATAGATTCGCCCCAGCGATATTCACAAACTCCAAAAGAAGCAGTAACAGTGTATCCCTCAGGAAGTTCGTTAAAACGATGTTTTTCAACCATATCCTTTAAACGGCTTACGCACAAAAGGGCAGAATGTAAGTCAGTATGGGGAAAAATTATAATGAACTCTTCCCCACCATAACGACCAAGTTTGTCGGTTTTTCTAAGGCCTTTGTCCAAAACTTTGCAAAACTCCTTCAAAACGGAATCTCCAACCCTGTGTCCAAAAGTATCATTGATGCGTTTAAAATAATCTATGTCGGTAAAGCAAATGGAAAAGGTGGTGTTGTAACGATCCGCTCTGGTCTTTTCCTCATTAAGAAGCTCCATTATGTGCTTTCTGTTGGGAAAACCTGTAAGGTAATCTCTATTAGCCATATCTGCTATCTTATCGTAGGCTTTCAACAATCTAGCATAACTTTTATCAATCATGCTCCTTAGATCACTTATGTAGCTTGCTATCATACTAAACCACATAAGAGATATAGCTAACACAATACCCTGTAAAATTTCAATTTTTAGATCAACAAACTCTGGATGTCTTTTCCAAAGGAGCATTACAACAACACTGTAAGTAACTATACCAAAAAGAAAGGTTATAAAAAATTCCCGCTTGCCAAACCTGAAAACGCCAAACACGAAGGCAATAAAGTATAGGATAAGAAGAATTCCACGGTGAGCGTTAGCAAAATATATTGTAAGCATACAATAAACTGTTCCAGTCCAAACCTGCAAAAGGGTAAGACTTGGATCTCTAAATCTTTTATTAAGTCCAGCCCTAAAAATAGCATAGAAAACGAGATTGATTAAAACACTACTAAAGATAAAAAGGATAGTCTGGTTAAGAGGAAGCCTAAAAATATCCCAGAAGTAAAAGCAGAGCACAACACCGCAACACACTAAATAACTTAGAAAACCCAGGCAGAGTCTTTTTATTCGAAGTCTTTGCTTAGAGTCAGAGGGAAGTAAAACATTTTCTAGCCTTTTATAAAGGCTCATAAAACTTCACATTTCTTTTAACTTCTTAAGGTTATCTTTTGCAAACCCAAGGGTTGGATCCATGCTAAGGGCTAGTTCGTAGAAAGCTATAGCTTCCTCAGTATGTCCCATCTCCTTTAAAGTCGAAGCAATGTTTGCATAATCTATAGCTGAAGAAGGATCTATTTCTATAACTTTTCCGAAAGCATCAAGGGCTTTTTCGAATTCCTTAAGATAATAGAAACAAACCCCTTTTAGATGGTGGAATTCTTTTATTCTAAGGGAGTCACTTTCTATAGATTCAAGATAATCTAGAGCTTTACCATAGTCTCCGATGTCTTTATAGCAGGAAGCAATATTAATGACTATGTTGGCTTTTTCCTCAGGATCCTCTGTCTCAGAAAGGGCTTTGCTGTAGAGTTTTAAAGCATCCTCAGTCTCTCCTCTAAGACTTTTTGCATAACCAAGAAAGAAAAGAAGGTCATATCTTTCTCCGAAGTATTTTATTAAACGTTCCATGTGTAGAGATAAACTCTTAGCATCCAAAAATGAGATAAGAACCCTTGCCATGTGCTGAGGGAAATCAGTGCCACTTGCCCTATCAAGAAAGTGAGCCCCTGGAATAATTGTATAAACCGCCGGGATCTCCAACAAGGGATTGGTTACATTAACCACGAAGACTTCCCACCCCATATTCTTATTAAGACTTTCAACAGCTCTTTCTATCTCCACTAGGAAATCATCATCCGCAATAGATGGCAAATCCTGAAGGGATACCTCTAGTTGACTACTGGTCATATAGCTTGCTTCCTCAAAGGTTTTATACTTTGGAAAGGTAGGTTTATAAGTAGTTCTACTTTCAAAATCTCCTGCCAGTTGGGCTACCTCCGTAAGGGCTCTACAAAGGGATTTCTCGGGATCGGAGGTTGTCCCTACAGTAAAAACTATCTCGCTTTTTTCAGGGAAGGTTTTTGGATCATAGGCAAGCACTCCTACGGAGGGAATCCCCGTATTCAGTGAAAAATCTCTTACAAAAAGTTCAATTCCCTCCTTAAGATACTTTCCAATAAGCTCTCTAGCTGGTTCAGATCTCGCTGTTGAAAGATCTATAGCAGGAGCAGAAAGCTTGCCATAGCTTATGACAGTTCCAACATGGCGTTCTACTACTTCACAAAGACTCTGAAGAACTGCTTCTTCAATAGTATTTCCTGCTGCAGGCCCGTTATATTCATTTATTACATAAAACCAGTCTATGGGAAGCCACTCGTCAACCTTTCTGGTTAGATTATAAGCAGGAACCCACCTTAAAGGGGTTTCCATCAGAAAGGCTCTAGCAAGTTCAGGAGAAGTTTTCTCGTCGTGAATCGCCACAAGAAGGTGTTCTAAAGGCAAAGCGGTTCCTTCCACATCTTTCCATGTCATAACGGTAAATTCTTTTTCTTTCATATAAGAAAAAAAGCTAAAACGCTCGGCAAGCTCCATTAAAGCACTTGCTTCTGATTGCTCAGGGGTAGCTCCTTTTCCCATCTGTTTCCTTGTGCCGGTAAGAGAAGATGCATCTTTCCCGCAAAGACTTATATAAACAGGAATGCCCAGCCTACCAGTGTCAATCCTTAAGGTCTTCAAAAGAATGTTTTTGCCAGATCGCAAAAACCTTTCCTTTACCCATGCAATGGTTTCCTGAGGAGAACGAACCTTATCTTGGTCATACCGGTATGTTTTGAGAACGCTTTTTAGAGAAATCCCGGCGTAAGGTCTCATAAAATTACCCCCTAAAATTGATTTATGATTTTTAAGAATTTTGAAAGCAGTTTGCTATTTCTTAATCTTTCAGAAAACCCTCCAAAACTTTCAATTTCCGTCAAGGTTGATGGCTTTGCCTTTGTTACCAACATAAGGGTTTCATCACTTACAACCCTGAAGGGAGCTACATTCCATTTCCTTGCAATCTCATCTCTAAGCCTATAAAGATTTATAAGGATAAGCTGTTCCTTTTCATCAAGTTCTTCGTAGCCTTTTATATTAGTGTAGCCATTTTTAGAGAATTTCCTTTTAGGAACTATACGATTTGCTAGCTTATTGGATAAAATTTCAGCTTTTTCAAGAAGTCCTCTTTTAAGAAGTTCACCTTTCAAATGGTTTGCCAGCGGGATCAAATAATGGGTATCTAAGGCAGCATAAGTGATATATTCTTCCTTCAACGGACGATTTGACCAATTATACCGTTGACCCTTTTTATCTTTAATGACTCCGAAATATTTTTCAAGAAGAAAGGCAAGTCCTTTCTTCTTCATGCCAAGAAGCTGGCAGGCTAAATAAGTATCAAAAACATTTCTAAATCTAATCCCCCAGTCATGGTATAAACCGGAAATATCGTTAACTCCGTGATGAAGTATCTTTTCTATATTTTCGTTAGAAAAGATTTCATTCAAGGAATGGCAATTCTTTACTGCAAGACAATCAATGATATAATTTTTATGTCCATCTGAAATCTGAATAAGGCAGGTCTTTTCATGGTAGGCGTAAAAACCATTGGATTCAGTATCAACTGCTATGGTGGAGGTTTTAGAAAGAGTAGAAATCAGACTATTTAAAAGGCCATCCTCCATTATGATTTCAATTCTAGACATTTCAAGGGGAGGTAAGTTCCGTGGATGACAAAAAAAATCCTCACCAATCATCTTCTAAAGATCCTTTCTACACTCCTTTTGATTTGCTCGCTGATAGAATACCAGTAAAAAAGAAAAGCTTCAAACAGACAATTGAAAAGATAATAAAAGAAAGCCTTAAAAACCACCTTTCTGTTTCCCAACCCCTATCGGAAGAGGCAATGTTTTTAGAGGAAATGAAAGATGTTAAGCCCCTGGACCATGAAGAACCCACGAGAGTTCCTCCTCCAAAGCCAAGTCAAAAAAGACCCCGCTATTACCTTTTCTCTGAAATGGATGCATACAATCAACTAATGGATTTGGTTTCAGGAGAAGTAGAATTTGACCTTTACTATACCGACGAGTATGTGGAAGGCTCTGTTCATGGGCTTCCCTTACAAATAGTCAAAAAACTAAGAAAAGGAGAATTCAGCTACCAGGATTATCTAGACCTTCACGGCTACACCAAGAAGGAAGCCTACAGCAAAGTAGTCTCTTTTATCAATAGATCTTATGGGAAAGGCTATAGATGCGTTTTGATAATACCTGGAAGAGGTCTTAATTCGGAAGGTCAAAGACCTGTTTTAAAAGAAAGTCTTATCAAGTGGCTTACCCAAAGTCCTTTAAAACAGCTTGTCCTTGCCTTTTCGTCTGCAAGGGCTTATGATGGGGGATTAGGAGCCTTTTATGTGCTTCTTAGAAGATCACGGAAAAAAGCTCGTTTCTCTGTAAGAAATTATCCACTCTAGTCCACAAAGAGGTATACAAAAGAAAAAGAATCCACATCAACGAGCCCTTTATCGGTTATCTTAAGGGAAGGGATAACAGCAAGGGCTATAAAGGAAAGAGCCATAAAGGGATTTTCTATGGAGGTTCCCATTGATTTGAGTTTGTTTTTAAGCTCAACAAGCCTTCTGGCGGTTTTTTCTATAGGCCTATCAGTCATAAGACCTGCAACCTCTAAAGGAAGCACCAAGAGGTCTTCTTTGGAAGAGACAGCAACAAGCCCACCACCATGCTTTTTTAAGGCCTCAACCGCTAAGGCCATTGACTCGTCATCTATCCCTGCTACAACAATATTATGGTGGTCATGGGCAACGGTAGAGGCGATAGCACCTTTTTTAAGACCAAGCCCTTTACAAAAGCCAATAGAAGGCTTTGAACCTACTTCATATCTATTCCATACCGCTACTTTGACAATGTCTCGCTGGGGATCACTTACTACAAAACCCTGTTTTACAGGAGCCTTTTCAATCAGACTATCAGTTATAATTGAATTTCTTCTAATGCCTATGACCCTAATGTTTTCTCCTTTAGCCTTTACAGCAAAATCGGAAGGAACAACCTTTCCAATATTCATTGGATTCTTGGGCTTTACTACTTCTTTATTAGCCTTTACCAGAGCCTTTCCATCCCTTGCAACCTCTTCTCCCCTTTTGAAGACCCTTTCAGGAACCCACGGATGAAGAGAAGGACTTAGGGAGAAGTCAGCAAGGGTGCCAGGAAGAAGAGCCCCCCGGTCTTTAAAGTTGAAATAAAGAGAGGGCGTCCAAGTTGCCAAAGCAAGAGCCATAATAGGAGAAAGACCAAGTTCTACAGCACGATTCACATGAACATTCATATGCCCTTTTGAAAGCAATTCATCAGGGTGTTTGTCATCGCTTACAAACATACATCTAGACCATGTCACGTTGTTTATAATGCCCACAAGATTTTCAAGATCCTTGGTTTGGCTTCCTTCCCTTATCATAACAAAGATGCCAACAGCTATTTTATTCAAAGCTTCTTCCGGTCTTGTGCTTTCATGATCGGATCTAATCCCTGAAAAGGCATAAGCATTAAGAGCTTTGCCAGAAAGGAGAGGAGCATGACCATCTATTAGGGCATCATGAAAAAGAAAAACCTTCTCCCATAGTTTCTTATCACCACCTATAAGACCTGGGAAATTCATAAGTTCTCCAAGACCAATCACTCTAGGATGATTAAGGTAAGAAAGGAGATCAACACCCTCTAGAGAAGCTCCAGAGGTTTCAAAGGGAGAGGCAGGAACACAGCTTGGAAGCATAAAATAAAAGTCAACGAAATCAATCAATTCTGCTGACTCAAGAAAGTATCTAATTCCATCAAGACCACACACATTGGCTATCTCGTGGGGGTCTGCCACAACTGTGGTGGTGCCCCAGGGAATGACAGCCTCCGCAAACCTTTGGGGGGTAAGAAGGGAGCTTTCTATATGAATATGCCCTTCTATGAAGCCAGCACAGGCGTAATAACCTTGGCAATCTATATTTTCCAAAGCATCATAATCACCACAGCCTACTATAATGCCTTTATGAACTGCAAAATCTGTCTCTTTTACCTCACCAAGAAGGGGGTTGACGATTTTTACGTTTCTAAAACACTTCTCTGCCTTTTGATCGCCTCTAGCTACTTTTAGAAAGTCACTCCAACTTTTATAATCGAGCTTCACCTCTTACCCCCTAAGGAAATCCTAACCAAGGCCAAGTTTTGCTCTTTTAGTATTGATATGATCAATAATAAGTTCTGCAGCCTTTTGAGGATCAGGCTGAATGGCAAATTTGGCACCAACAATCTTTTCAATATCTTCTGTAAGAATCTTTACAATCTTCTGGCTTCCCATTACTGGGGGCACCACACCTAAAACAGTAAAAACACCTGAAGCAACAGCATAACAGGCAATGGCCACCGCCTTTTCAGAATACCACTCAGGAGCTGAAGCAGCTACAGGAAGATCAGAAATATCAACTCCAAGCCTATTGGCAAGGGCAGAAAGTAGAACCAGGATTCTTACGTTATCAACACAGCTTCCAAAATGAAGAACTGGCGGGATTTTGAGAGCCTTACATACCTCTTTCAAGCCTGAACCTGCCATTTCAGCAGACTCAAGTTGTTTAAGACCAGCCTTGCCATGGGCAACAGCAGCACATCCAGTATCAACAACCAAAATATCATTTTTAATAAGCTCTTTGGTAAGGGTTACATGGCCAAAATCCTGCTTAATCCTGGGATTATTGCATCCAACAACTCCAACAGCCCCTTTAATAGTTCCGGACTTTATAGCTTCTATAAGAGGATCTGGCGTTCCACCAAGGGCTTCAAGAACAGCTTCAACACTGAAACCAGTGAAAATTTTCACCGGCTTTCCAGGAATAAAAACTTTCTGGGGATTTCTATTCCTGAAATTCTCGATGGCTTCTCTTACTACCTCAAGAGCCATCTCATAGGCATTATGGTAGTGAAATTCCTTATGAGCCATGCCGGGAAACTTGGCTTTATCGGAGGTCGAAACCATTTTTGTGTGATAACAGGAGGCAACATAACCAAGGGATGGCATTATACACTGATAGTCAACCACCACCATATCAACCACTCCGGTTGCCAGGGCAAGTTCCGTCATGAGGTGATTCCCTGCCATGGGAATGCCTCTTCTCATAAGAATTTCATTTCCGGTGCAACAAAGACCCGCTAGGTTTATCCCTTTAGCACCCTTCTCTTTTGCGTAAGATATCATTCTTTCCTCTTGAGAAGCTTGAACTACCATCTCAGACACCAGGGGATTATGCCCATGAAGTAGGATATTTACATGATCTTCCTTAAGAACCCCCAAGTTTACCTCGGAAGCTACAGGCTTTGGCACTCCAAAAAGGATGTCTGATACTTCTGTGGCTATCATCGAACCACCCCATCCATCGGCAAGGGCAGTTCTAAGGCCATGAAGCAAAATATTTACCCAGTCGTTATCAACCCCCATGTGGGTTCTATGCATCATCTCTACAACTTCTCTGTCAATTCCTCTTGGCACAATCTTTAGTTCTTCCCAAAGCTTTCTTCTTTTTTCGGGAGTTCTGGAAACAAAGGAAATAGCCTTTTTTCTGGTTCCAAAGTCTTCTTCAAAGGCATGAGCCAATTTTTTAGCTACTTCCTGGGCTGATTCGCCATCACATTCTATCCCGAGCTCTTTAGCTATTCTTCTTAGCTTTTCTTCGCTTTTTATAGTGTAGCCAGGAGCTTTCCCCTCCCCAACAGCTTTAAGAATTTCTACAAGGTCTCTTCCATGGTCTGAATGAGAAGCCGAACCAGCAGCAATCATACGCCCGAGGTTTCTGGCTACTATAATGTCAGCATCGGCTCCACAGACACCTTTCGTAGCTCCCTCTCCAAAAGGATCTATTCTACAAGGACCCATGGCACAATTTCTACAACTAAGACCTAATTCGCAAAATCCACACTGGGGTTGCTGAGCTTCGTAACGATGCCAGGCTGTTTCAACACCATCAACTACCGCTTTCTTTAGCATTGCCCGACCATCTTCCGTGATGGTCAATTCTTCTATTTTTTTACTCAACATAACAACCCTCCTTCATGGAACGGGCTCAGAGGAAACCACCTTTTAGGTATCTGAATACCTATTTTCAGTTTCATAGCTATTCAGACTAATCCTGCTATCTCCAACGGATAGACAACTATTTCCCTCCTTAAAAGAAGGGAGTCAAGGCTATTCTAATAAAAAGCTTCTTTTAGTGTAAGGCCTTACTCCACAGCTTTAATAATCCTTTTGATTCTCATTTAGTATCCAAGTAAGTTTTCGAAAAATCTTTCTACCGATTCATATTTTTGTCAAAGCCAAGTAGTATCTTCTGAGAGATAGATGTCTTTCCATATCTACGATTTTACCATCCCAGGGAGGCTTAAGGGCGTTTCCACGGGTTTTTATCGATTCCTTTGTCTTCGCGATACATGCTCAAACAGCTATGTATTACATTTTATATTTGCCAAAATCTTCCGGATCCATCTGTTCTAAAATTTCAGCAAGCTTTTCCTTATCTTTCGTATCCAAAACCGTAACTTTTCTTTCCTCTGACTGGATTGACTTCTGAATAACCTTATCTGCCACAAAAATAGGAGATTTTGTCCTAAGGGCAAGAGCTATAGCATCACTTGGTCTTGAATCTATTGCATACTCCCCTTCTTGGGTCTGAAGGTAAATAAGGGCATAATAGGTGTTTTCTCTCAAATCGCAGACTTCAACTCTATTTACTTTAACTTTTAGATGATCAAGAAGATTTTTCATAAGATCGTGGGTCATGGGTCTTGGGAAACTAACCTCTTCAAGTTTCATAGCTATTGCTGTTGCTTCCATCAGGCCAACCCAGATAAAAAGACTTCTATCTCCATTCTTCTCCCTTAAAACTACGACGGGCGTGTTGGTCTGTTCATCTAAGATTACTTCCGTCACTGACATTTCTATCATAATCTTTGACTCCCTAATAGTTTAAAACTTCGATTAACTCCCCTCTCAAAGAATTAGCATAACCCTCAACTATCTTTACGGCAACTATCTTTCCTATAAGTTCCGAAGGTGCGGTAAAATTTACTATGCGATTCTGGGGAGTTCTTCCTGTAAGCTGATTTCCACCTGCTTTACTTTTTCCTTCTACCAGGACTTCCCTTATCTTCCCCTCCTCTTCCCTGTTTTTTCTAAGGGTTACCTGCTTTTGAAACTCTTGAAGCCTCGTAAGCCTTGAAGTTTTTGCCTCTTCATCAACCTTCGGTTCCATCTTAGAAGAAGCTGTAAAGGGTCTGTCAGAATATTTGAAGGAAAAAAGTCCATCAAACTGAACCTCCTCAACAACCTTCATGGTCTCAAGAAAGTCTTCCTCACTCTCTGTTGGAAACCCAACCATAACATCGGCGGTAACGGCTATATCGGGTCGGTATTTCCTAAGAAGCTCAATCTTTCTTAAATAGTCTTTCTGGGTGTAGCCTCTATTCATAAGCTTAAGGATTCTGTCGGAACCAGCCTGAAAGGGAAGGTGAAGATGGGGACACAGAATAGAAATGTCTCTAAAGGCTATCATCAAATCTTCCGTAAGATCTTTAGGATGAGAAGTAGTAAAGCGAAGTCTAAGAATCTTTGTTTCCTTGGCTATCCTCTCAATAAGCCCTGAAAAGTTTATCTTCTGCTCTAATCCCTTACCATAGGAATTTACATTTTGCCCAAGAAGAACAATCTCCTTTGCACCTTTTTCGTTAAGAATCTTAATTTCTTCTATAATATCGTCGGGAGACCTGCTCCTTTCCCTCCCCCTTACGTAGGGAACAATACAATAGGAACAAAAATTATCACAACCCTGCATTATAGTTACAAATTCAACAACTCCAGGCTCCCAGTATCTGGAAGTATCCCTTAGCCAATCAACTCCGCAAACTTTTTCTTCTTCTTCTGGAAAGAAAGCACAACCTTTCGAGCCACCCAGAGCTTTCTCTATTAGCTCAGGAACAGAAGGTATTGCTCTTGTTCCAATAACAAGATCAACATAGGGAAATCTTTCAAGAAGTTTTTCCTTTAGCTGTTCCGCCACACATCCGCCAACAACAATCACAAGATTGGGATTTCTATCCTTAATTCCTTTAAGTCTTCCAAGAAGAGAATAGAGTTTTTGTTCTGCCTTGATGCGAACGGAACAGGTGTTTATAAAAACTACATCTGCTTCTTTGGGTTTATCAGCAAGGGAAAAACCCTTCCCGTAAAGCATCCTGACAAGTCTTTGAGAATCATACTCATTCATCTGACAACCAAATGTGTAGACAAATATCCTTTTCAAGCTACCTCCCCTCAATGAACTTAATTTCCTTTATATTAAGATCTGGTTCATTTTCAATAACAGTATCGATTTCAAACTCCCAGCCCGGAGCTATTTGAATCTTTACAATGCCCGCTTTTTTATCAATAGTTGTTACAGAAGCAAGGCCTTCGTAAGCTTCCAAAGTAAAAGTAAGATAGTAGATATCTTTCGGGTTCAAAATGTAATACCTTTCTGTAGTCCTCCTAAACATTTTTATTCCTTTATAGCCAAAGATTTATGTGATAAAAAAACCATCTACAGTTTAAAAATTAACACAAAAACAGCAAGGATTAATCAAAAGCCATGAGGAAAAAGTTAGTTTTCAAAACTTGCTTGCTTTTGCTCCTGACCCTTGCCTCAGCCTTCGCTGAAGAAGGCTTTATTAAAACCCAGGGGAAGTCCCCCCTTACCGAATCAAACCAAACCTTAGCTAGAGAAAAGGCCATTTCTAACTTTAAGCATCAAGTTGTTGCCAAAGCTCTGGTCAGCTTATTGGGACCAGATAAATTCAAAGAGCACAAAGAAGTCCTTACAAAACCTATTATCTTAAAACCGGAACGCTATATCAAGTCTTTCAGAATACTTTCAGAAGAAACTAAGGAAGATCTTTACATTGTAGAAGGTGAAGCGGTAGTTTCATACGATGCCCTCAGGCAAAGCCTATCCGAACTAGGAATATCCATAGCGGAAAAACCCAAACTTACTTCTGAAAAAACCCAGCCAATAAGGATCTTACTGCTTTTCGACCACTTTTGCGATGAGAAAGTAGGTGAAAAAGAGGGAGGAGAACTCTTTGAGGAAATTCTTAGAGAAAAGCTTTCTGAAGGTGGTATATCCCCTGAAGAAGAAACCCAGGATAATACGGACAAACCAAAAGTCAAGATAAGCTTTTACTGTTTCAGCAATAGAATCAAAGCCAATGTTGAAATAGCAAAAAATTCTGAAGTAGAAATCTCTGAAGAAATGGTTCCCCGTGAGGAAGAGGTTCCCCTTATGGATTCAATAACCCAGCTTGCAAGCCTTGTAACTTTAGGGCTCGAAGAGGCATTGCCCACGGCCAGCGAAGCGCCCAAAAGGGAGGGGGAACAGCCTTCAAAAGAATCCGCCCATAAAACAGAGTCAAAACCAGAACCTGAACAATGGACAATAACTATAAAAGGCAAAAACGCTATGGTTTACTGGGAAGGGATATATAAAAAACTGGTGGGGAAAGGTTACAAGATAGATATATCTCGTATAGTGGCTTCCCCCGAAAGCTATTCTGTGGAAACTCAGGAAGTAAGCGAAGATATGGTAGAAGTTATCAAAAATCTTTCCTTCGAAGAAGGAGAGACTATAAAGGTTGAAGAATTCAATAAAGAGAAAAAACAACTTATTCTAAACATCGCCAAGCCCAAAGAAAATTAGCCAATGACTGTTCCTAACCTATTGACCTTACTTAGAATAGCCCTTACGCCCCTTTTCATAACCTGTCTTTTAGAAGGTCACCTTACCCTAGCCTTCATAGTATTTGTGGTTGCAGGTATAACCGATGGTCTTGATGGCTTCATTGCAAGAACCTTTAACCAACGATCTACCCTTGGAGCCTACCTGGATCCAATAGCAGATAAAATTCTTCTTACTGGTTCTACTGTTGTTTTTGCATGGCTTAACCTAATTCCTTTAGGGCTTGCCTTCATAATAGTTTCAAGAGACATGCTTATCATCTTCGGTGCCTGTCTCCTTATTATCTTTGATGCACCCTTCGAAGTAAGACCATCAATAACGGGGAAATTAACCACCCTTTCTCAGATTATAATGATAACCTTAGTAATGGTTTCCAAGATGGCCAAATTCCCTGAAAAGCTTATAACTTTGTCCTTTTACATTACAGCAGTCTTCACCATAATAAGTGGAGTTCAATACTTTAGAAGGTGGCAATCAATATGGCTTTTTTCAAATTGCTCGTCAAAAATCAGAAATATTGTTCAAAGAAAATTGAATAAAATCTGGTATAGTAAACCACCAAAATTCTTTGTTATCTTCAATGCTCCTTCAATTCCCTATCTCTTTTTCTTATCCCTGAAGCACAAAAAATACCTGGCAAAAAGTATTAGACCAAAGGGCTTTGTTATTTCCGTTGGAAACCTTACAGTTGGAGGAAACGGTAAAACCCCCTTTGTAATATGGCTTGCAGAAAAACTTAACCTGGAAGGCTACAAAGTCTCGGTAGTATGTAAAAGTATTGGAAAAGGGGCTATCAAAGAGCCCGCCAGGGTAGAACTAGAAAAAGGAGTTAACTTCTACGGAGATGAACCTTTTCTTATAGCTTCCAAGCTAAAAAACATCCCGGTTTGGGTTGCCAAATCTAAAGCCAAGGCAATTCTTGCAATGGAACAACTTGAGCCTTCTCAGGTAATTGTCATAGATGATGGTTTTCAGCACTGGCTGGTAGAAAGAGACATTGATATTGTTCTTTTTGATGGTAGAAGGCTTGTTGGAAATGGCATGTTGCTTCCCTTTGGCCCTCTAAGGGAGCCTTTGAAAAGTATGGCAAGGGCAGATATTATCATTTTCATTGGTGATAACAAAGAACGATTTACTGAATTCAAAAACCGGTTAAAAGCCTTCGTAAGAAAGGATACAAAGTTTATAATGGGAAGTCGTATTATAGAAGAGTTCAGATTAGGAAACATTACCCTAAAGCCTTCTAGCTTAAGAGGGCTTCGCCTTTTTGCTTTTTCCAGCATAGCAGATCCCGAATCCTTCTTTAAAGACCTTGAAAAACTTAATCTCAACATAGTTGGAAAGCTTGGATTTAATGATCATCACCTTTATACCCCCCTAGACATAAAGATGATCCTGGAAGAGGCAAACAAAAAAGGAGCCCACCTTATTGTCACCACAGAAAAGGACTTTGTAAAAATGCCAGAAGACGTAAAACCTTACACGGGTTTTTTCACCATGACTCTAACCTTTGAGGAGGAAGCAATAAATAAAGCCTTGTCATTTCCATCATTCTGCCTTAAATCTCAAAGCTGATTAAAAACGGAAGGAGGCAACTAACGATGAAAGCTAAAGGAAGCTGGATCTTGTGGTCGTTTATATTGTGTTTCTTTTTCAACGGTTTGATTGGTGTAGCTCTCTATTTTCCCTTCTTGGAAAGCACAAAACTTATAGAACAATATCTTAAGCCCCTGACCACCCAAAAAGCTGAAATAGAAAAAATGCCCGAATATGTTAATCAACTTGTCATATACATAAACGATCTTCTTTCCATGGCAAAGCAATATGGAACCCTGGTTATCTGGGGTGTTATCCTCACTGCAACCTTGGCTTTATGGATAGCCTTAAGCCTTGTAGGAGCAAGACATGTTAAGAAAGCCTATAGAGAAAGGGAAGAGATTAAGGTTCCTGTCAGGGAAGAAAAGGCTGAGCCAAAAGAAACCACTTCCCCTTTCCCTGCTTTTCAGGTTTTGAAGCTCCTTCAAAGAGATGGAAGATTTATTGATTTCATAAAAGAAGATCTTTCTTCCTACGAGGACCATCAAGTAGGAGCTGCAGTAAGGAGCCTTCAAGAAAGCTGGAAAAAGATTATAGACGAATATTTTCAACTTGAACCCGTTTTGAAAGAACAAGAGGGCTCTCCAATAATCCTAGAAGAAGGCTTTGATGTTAGCAGTATAAAGCTTACAGGTGATGTGGTTGGCAAGCCTCCCTTTCGGGGAGTAATAAGACATAGAGGATGGAAACTTGTCAAAATTAATCTTCCATCAACCATAGAAAAGGAAAAACAGGAGCTTGTTGTTGCTCCTGCCGAGGTAGAAATAGAAAAATCGTGAGGATGGAGGTTTTTCATTGGGCGATCCAAAATATATAATTGGCATTGACCTTGGCACAACCCATTGTGTTTTAAGCTATGCTCCTATCCAGGAAAAGCCAGAGATTAAAGTTTTCGACATCTTGCAGATTGTTGACTTTGACGAAATGAAAAGTCTTCCCCTGTTACCTTCCTTTATCTTTATCCCAAGCGACCTTGAAACATCTCGAGGCGACCTCAGGATGCACTGGCAATCAAAGATAGAATACATAATTGGGGAATTTGCAAGAAAAAGAGGCTCAGAAATACCTCACCGTTTAGTAGCTTCCGCCAAATCCTGGCTGTGTAACAACGGGGTTGATAGAACTCAACCAATTCTTCCTTGGGAAAGCCCAAAGGATGTAAAAAAGCTTTCCCCTGTAGAGGCTACTTCGCTTCTTCTTAGATACATGAAGGAAGCCTGGAACTATTTTATGGCAAAGGATAGTTCCGAATCTACCTTGGAAAACCAGGACATATATATAACTGTCCCGGCCTCTTTTGATGCTGTAGCAAGAGAACTTACAGTTCAGGCAGCTCGAATGGCAGGTATAGAAAACTTTACCCTCCTTGAAGAACCCCAAGCAGCCTTTTACGGATGGCTTTACTTTAACGAGAAAAGCTGGCGAGACCTTGTAAAGGTGGGAGATATCGTTTTGGTGTGCGATGTTGGTGGTGGAACAACTGATTTTAGTCTTATTGAAGTCTCTGAAGAAGATGGCTCTCTTCTTCTTAAAAGAATTGCGGTAGGAGACCATATTCTTCTCGGTGGAGACAACATGGATCTTACCCTGGCCTATCTTTTAAGGCAAAAGATCTCATCCAAACTCGATGAATGGCAATTTAGAATGCTTACATATCAATCACGTATAGCCAAGGAAAAGCTTCTTGCAAGGGAAGATCTTCAAAGCGTTCCTGTCGTCATCCTTGGAAGAGGAACTTCTCTTATAGGAGGTGTTGTAAAAACTGAACTTACAAGAGAGGAAGTCCAAAGAATCCTTGTTGATGGATTCTTCCCTCTTTGTGATATAGAAGCAAAGCCTCAGAAAAAAGCCAAAATCGGCGTAAGAGAAATGGGACTTCCCTATGAAGAAGATCCAGCCATTACAAAGCATATGGCCTCCTTTGTAAGCAAACAACTAAAACAGATCGAAAGATTTCCTTCAGCAGTCCTTTTTAACGGCGGTGTTATGAAGGCATCTATTTTCAGACAGAGAGTTCTTGAGGTTGTTCAGTCCTGGAACAAAGAAAAACCTGTAAGAGAACTAGCCTCACCGGATCTAGAGCTTTCAGTTTCAAAGGGTGCCACTTATTACGGATTTGCAAAAAGAGGAAAAGGAATAAGAATCAGGGCAGGTGCTCCCGTGTCTTACTACATAGCCATAGAAAGCGCTATGCCAGCTGTTCCTGGCATTCCAGCTCCTATGAAAGCGCTTTGCGTTGTGCCTTTTGGTATGGAAGAAGGAACATCTGTAGAGATCCGAGAAAAAGAATTTGGGCTTATTGTGGGAGAGCCAGCCATATTTAAATTAATGGCATCAAGTGTAAGGCAAAAGGATCAGGTTGGAGATATTATAGAAGATTGGGAAAAGGAAATCCGCCAGGTAGCCACCATGGAAACCCTTCTTACATCCGACCAGGAAGAGGTCAATTTGATACCTGTATGGCTTGAGAGTTCTTTTACCGAAATAGGCACTCTAGAGCTTCGCTGTGTAGATATAAATAATCCTCAAAGAAAGTGGAAGCTCGAATTCAACTTGAAGGAGCAACAACTTAGCTAGCTATGGAATCTGGAGATTACCGCTATATTATTGGCATAGATCTTGGCACTACAAACTCAGCAGTAGCCTATTCTGATCTTGAGAGCAAAGAAGTAAATATCTTTCCCATAACTCAACTAGTCAACGCCGAAGAAGTAGTAGAAAAACAGGTTCTTCCATCTTTTCTCTACATCCCGGGGAAATATGACATTCCTCAGTCCATCGCCAAGCTTCCCTGGGCAAGTTCCATTGAAGAGGGTATTGTTGGGGAGTTTGCCAAAGAAAAAGGAGCAGAAATCCCCCAAAGGCTTGTCTCTTCTGCAAAATCCTGGCTTTGCCACGGCAAAGTAGATAGAAAAGCCAAAATACTTCCTTGGGGCTCCAAAGAAGACCTTAAAAAGGTATCACCAGTAGAAGCAAGTTCAAAGTATTTGGAACATATAAAAGAAGCCTGGAATTACAAAATAGCCAAAGATAGAGAAGATCTGCGATTGGAAGAGCAGTTTATCATTATTACCGTTCCCGCTTCCTTTGACGAGATAGCAAGAGAGCTTACAGTTGAAGCAGCAAGGATGGCCGGCATAAAGAATATGATTTTAATTGAAGAACCCCTTGCTGCTTTCTACTCGTGGCTATACCAACACAAAGATAACTGGCACAACTTTATCAAGCCTGGTCAAATTGTGTTAATTTGTGACATAGGAGGGGGAACTACCGATTTTACAATTGTTCTTCTGAAAGAGCTCAAAGACAAAGAGGGGGTAAACTTTGATAGAATTGCCGTGGGAGAACATCTCCTTCTAGGCGGCGATAATATGGACATAGCCATTGCAAGGCATGTAGAGAAAGAGCTTTTCGGTAAAGTTGGAGCCCTTGATGTGAAAAGATGGCACCAGCTCTGCTATCAATGTAGAAAGGCAAAGGAACTACTTCTTGGCGGAATGCCTTCCCTGGAGTCTTACAAAGTTACGGTCTTAGGAAGGGGCACAAAGCTGATAGGCTCTACTGTTACTATGGACATAGGTGCTTCAACTATCAGAGAAATTATTCTTGATGGCTTTTTCCCCTTTGTTCCTGAAGATGCGAAGCCCTTTGCATCCTCCAAGGTTGGGTTGGTTGAATTTGGACTTCCCTACGTTCAGGATCCGGCAATTACAAGGCATCTTATATGGTTTTGGAAAAGGTTCGAAAAGCTTACAGCAAGAGAATCAAAAAGGGAAAGACCCTTTCCTGATTTTGTGCTTTTTAACGGCGGAGCTCTTTATCCAGAAGCAGTTAGAAACCGTATTGTTGATGTAATGGAGTCTTGGTTTTCCCATCGCCCTGTTGAGCTTGAAAATCCTCGCCCTGAACTTGCTGTTGCCATGGGGGCAGCCTATTACGGCATTTCAAGGCTTGGCCACGGCATAAAGGTAGGGGCAGGAAGTCCAAGGGCTTACTATGTCATCATAGGAAAAAAAGAATCCTTTGATAAACCCGCTTTAGAGGAAGCTCTGTGTATTGCATCAAGAGGAATGGAAGAAGGCGTGGAAGCAGAAATCACAGGAAAATCCCTTGAGGTTCTATCAAATACTCCCGTATTGTTTCAACTTCTTAGCTCTATTAGTAGAGTGGACGATTCCGTTGGAGACATTGTTCAGGTCAATGAAGAGGAATTCCTACCGCTTCCACCTCTTAGAACCGTTTTAAGATTTGGAAAAAAAGAAGAAACTTCCTATATTCCCGTCACATTAAACCTTAAGCTTACAGAGGTTGGGACTTTAGAAATATGGTGCAAGTCTTTGAACACTCCCCATACCTGGAAACTTCAATTTGACATAAGACAAGTATCTGAAAGTGAAAGGCTTGAAAAGATAGAAAAAGCCAAGATTGAGGAAACCCTAGAAATAGGCCAGATAGAGGAAGCTCTAAGAATCATCCGGGATACCTTCGAAAAAAGGCTTTTCGATCCAAAGGATGTTGTAAAGACAATCTCCAGCACTTTCAATTTAAGCAAAGAAAGATGGCCTCTCTATGCTATAAGAAAGATGGCTGATCTTCTTATTCAGCTAGAAAAAGAAAGAGGCTTTTCATTTCACCATGAAAGTAGATGGTTCAATCTTTTAGGATTCTGCTTAAGACCAGGCTATGGAGATGTTTTGGACGAATGGCGAATGAAAAAGGCATGGAAGATATATCCCAAATATTTAGTATATTCTAGACAGCCTCAGTGTAGAATTGAATGGTGGATCTTCTGGCGTCGTATCGCAGGAGGACTTACAGTGGGTCAGCAGTGGCATATATTTCAAAATCTATCTTCCCATTTTCAGGAAGAAAAATCAAAAAAAGGGAAAGCCCTATCTCCTGAGGAGATGGTAGAGATGTGGATGGCTGTTGCAAGTATGGAAAGGCTTCCTGTAGAGGCAAAAATAAAGGCAGGAAGGACTATTCTGGAACATCTTCTAAAATCTAAAAAACCTGGCTATAAAGCTCTTTGGGCAATAGCAAAACTTGGAGCTCGTATTCCCCTCTATGGACCCATTGATAGAGTTGTTCCTCCTGAGGAGGTTTCCCAGTGGATAGAAAAACTTATGGAAAAGGTTGTTCATAAAGATGAATCTTTTGCTTATAATATAATCAACATGGGAAGAAAAACAGGAGACAGGTCAAGGGATATAGAAGAAGGGCTGATGGAAAAGATTATTGAAACAGCTTCTAAGATACTTCCCGAAAAAAAGGTTTTATCTTTCTTTGAATCACCTGTTAAAAGCCTGAATACTGAAGATAGAGAGTGGTCTTTCGGGGAGACCCTGCCACCAGGGCTTATATTAACATCAACATTAAACGGAGAGAATTAGCCATGTGTGAAGCCAATGCCTACATTGTAAAAAACAACAAAGAAGAGCTTCTGATGGAGGCTGTGGACATCATAGAAAACGAAAACGGACTCTTAAAGATGAAAAATATCTTTGGCGAACAGAAGATAATTCGGGGTCAGATAAGGAGAATGGCTCTTGTTGATCACAAAATAATCATAGAAGAAAGCTAGCTTTCTTGAAAGCTGGGGGGAAAGAATCCCCCTTATTTTGCTAAGTCTTTAAGAAGCTTCTCTACCCTTTCTTCGCAATACCACTCGATTTGTCTGCAAATACCTCTTATAATTTTGACATCCCTTGCTCTTAACTTAAGTCTTCCAAAAAACCTTCTTATGTTCATCATCCAATACTCTGGATTTTCAGGATTTATAAAGTGGATTTTTGCAAGGGTTTTTGCAAGGTGTTTATACATCTCTTCAAGTTCAAAAACATTGGCAAGACGAGGCACAAACTCTGGAACTTTCTCAAGGGAAGCGGTAAAAATCTCGTAAAGAACTATTATAACCGCTTGAGCAACGTTTAAAGAAGCAAACCCTGAGGTAGGAATTGTAATGAGGGCATGGCAATATTTTAGCTCTCTATTTGCTAGCCCTCTATTTTCAGGACCAAATAAAAGGGCTATTTTGTTATTAAGGCTTATTGAAACAAGTTCCTGAGCAAACCCCCTTACATCTTTAATTGTGGGTCTGTTAGAACCTTGCCTTGCTGTAGTTCCAACAACATACTGAAAGCCCCCTAGAGCTTCTTCCAGGTCATCGTAAACTTCCATATTAGCAACAATATCTTCAGCAGAATGGGTTGCCATTTTAAGAATCCTTGTCAAATCGCAGTCAAGAGGATCAACAACTATAAGCTTGGAAATTCCCATGTTTTTGCAAGCTCTAGCAGCAGAACCAATATTTTCAGGGAAATGGGGTCTATGGAGAACAACTGCAAAATTTTCTAGCCTAGCTCTGTGCATTCAATTTATCCTCCATCGGCCAAAATTATTTTGCTCAAACTTTTTAAGGTCTTAAGGTTTAAAAATCAACAAGGAAGGATGGGAAAAGAAACTCTCTTCCCATCCTTTGGTGGGAATTTTTAGCTCTTTAACTCGGGGTGATCTTTGAAGTATTCAAGACATTCGGGATTTACAAGGGCTTCTATATTCGTGACAGGTCTTCCATGGATAAGATTGGTTACCGCACTTTCAACCTTTTTCATGTTCCTCGTATAAGGAATATCGGGAACCTCTATGATCTTAGCAGGAACATGCCTTGGAGAGGCTTTCTCTCTAAGAATTTTCTTTATCCTTTCCTTCAACTCATCGGTAAGTTTATAACCTTCCTTAAGCTTCACGAAAAGGATAATCCTTTGGTCCCCTTGCCATTGCTGTCCTATCGCAAGACTATCCGCAATCTCTGGAATATTTTCTACTTGATTGTATATCTCTGCGGTTCCAATCCTTACTCCAGAAGGTTTAAGAACAGAGTCAGACCTTCCAAGAAAGGTTATTCCACCCGTGTCGGAATGAAAGATTACATAATCTCCGTGGCGCCAGACATTTTTGTTCTTGAAGAAATCAAAATAAGCAGATCTATACTTAGAACCATCGGGATCATTCCAGAAATAAAGAGGCATCGAGGGAGCTGCTGCCTCGCAAACGAGCTCTCCTTCTTTGTCCCAAATGGGCTCTCCCATTTCATCATAGGCTTTTACCTTCATACCCAAGGCAGGACCTTGAAGTTCACCTGCATAGACGGGCTGAATGGGGCTTCCAATAGCAAAACAACCATTTATATCAGTTCCTCCAGAAATGGAATTGAAGTGAAGATCCTGTTTTATATCGGTGTAGACATACTCAAAACCATCAGCAGAAAGGGCTGAACCTGTTTGAGAAATCTGCCTTAGAGTGGAAAGATCACAATGCTTTTTGGGACTAACATTGTCTTTTCTTAAGGCATTGATATAACTTGCACTCAAGCCAAAGATGGTTATTTTCTCCTGATCTACCATCTTCCACATAGCATAGGGATCGGGATACAAGGGGTTACCATCGTAAAGAATTACCGTTGCTCCAACTGCAAGAGAACTAACAAGCCAATTCCACATCATCCAACTACAAGTTGTTATATAAAATATCTTGTCTTCCCTTCTAAGGTCGGAATGAATTACCAGCTCCTTAAGATGATTTATAAGAACCCCTCCTGCACTCTGAACCATACATTTTGGTTTTCCCGTCGTTCCTGAGGAAAACATAATGTAAACGGGATGGTCAAAAGGAAGCTGTTCAAAAACAATGTCTTCCTCATCCTTTGCAATGAAATCTTCAAACCTTACAGCTTTGGGCATCAAAGAAAGATCTATGGAATTTCCAGCATAGGAAGCAACCACAACCTTTTCCAAAGAGGGCATCTTCTCAACGAGCTTTCTAGCATTGGAAAAAGTATCAAAGACCTTCCCCTTATAGAAATATCCATCAACCGTTATGAGAACCTTTGGTTCTACTTGGCCAAATCTATCAAAGACCGCCTCAGGACCCATATCGGCAGCACAGGAAGACCAGATAGCTCCAACACTTGTGGCTCCAAGCATGAAAGCTACCGTTTCTATCATATTTGGCATATAAGCAACAACTCTATCGCCAGGCTTTACTCCAACATCCCTTAAAGACTTAGCTATTTTGGCAACAAGCTTGTTTAATTCCCTATAAGTAATAGTCCTTCTTTGCTGAGCTTCACCAACAAATACTATAGCGGTTTGATCGTCCTTGTATCTCAAAAGATTTTCTGCAAAGTTAAGCCTTGCCCCGGAAAACCACTTAGCACCTGGAAGCTTATAGGGATCGTCCACCACCTGGTCATAGCCCTTACTATGCAAAATTCCACAAAAATCCCAAACACTTGCCCAAAACTGAGGGATATTCTCAACAGACCACTCGTAAAGTTCCTTATAGGATGAAAAAAGCTTTGGAACATAGTTTTTCCCTACCAAAAAATTCATATACTTGGTAATGTTTGCCTTAGCTTTTGTCTCTTCAGAGGGCTTCCAAAGAAGCTTTTTCATATCTCTTCTCCTCCCAAAACTTTTAGTGAATAATTTTATGCTAAATTGCAAAGTTTCGGGTTGTCAAATATTTTTTGTAAAATAATCTTTCAAAGTTTTTTCGTGATGATTACTGGGGAATACTGCAAGAATTTAACTGTTCAACTAAAAGACTTTTTTCCAGGGGATCTTCTAAAAAGGATGGCCTGAAGTTAGCTGTTACCTCTTCTGGAAGATTTCTGGCATCTACCACTTCAAGGTAGTTCCTGAGCATTTTAAGCACCTTATGGTGTGAACTATGTCCTCCTTTATGAAAGACAAAACGACCTATAACAGGAATTCCCATGAGTTTTATATCACCAAGAAGATCAAGCACCTTGTGGCGAACACACTCATCTTTAAACCTTAAGCCTTCAGGATTAAGTATAGAAGTTTCGCTAAAGACTATAGCGTTTTCCAAAGAACCACCTAGCGCAAAACCTTTACTTTTAAGAACTTCAACATCCTTTAAAAAGCCAAAAGTTCTGGCAGGGGCTATATCTTTAATAAAGCTTTCAACACTAAACTTCCAATTAATAGACTGATAACCAATGCAGGGATGAGGAAAATCAATGGAATAGCTAACAAAAAAACCATCGGCTGGTTCAACTACTGCATAAATTTCTTTTTCATGGAATTTAAAGGGCTTTTTAACCCTAAGAAAGGAAAGGCTTTTGTTTTGCTCTTTAAGTCCGACTTTCATGATAAGTTTTACAAAAGGGAAAGCACTTCCATCCACTATAGGTATCTCTGGACCATCAACCTCTACGAAGGCATTGTCCACTCCACAGCCCATAAGGGCTGCCATTAAGTGTTCTACCGTAGAAACTCCTATTCCGTTAAAACCAATAGTTGTTGCAAGCATGGAAGAAGAGATATTTTCACAGTAGGCCCTAACATAGGGCCGAAAGCTTTTGTCTATCCTTCTTATAACAATTCCCGTGGCGGGAGGAGCGGGTTCTACTATAACCTTTGTGGGTTTTCCTGTGTGTAAGCCTATACCACTTAATTCAAAACTTTCCTTTAGAGTTCGTTCAAACACACAAAAATTCCCCACTCCTTCCTCCCCTATCTCGTTTTATTTTAAACCCTTTTACAAGGGATTTAAGCTAAGGTCAAGAAAAGTGTTTTAAGGAAGGGGCACAAACCCATTAATTAAAAACTATGCTTTTTCTAACTCGTCCAGAGAAACCCTTTCAAGATCTATAACTAGTTCACATTCGGTTGCATCAGGGAGTCTACATATAGTAAAACCCAGTTTTCTTCCAAGGGCAAGCATTTGGACATTTTCAGAAAGGACAATACCTTTTACCCGCTTGATCCCATATTCCTTGGCAATCATAAGACATCTAGCCAGAAGCGCTGCTCCAATACCCTTCCCTTGCCAGGGATCTCCTACTAAAACAGCAAATTCAGCCTCATCCCTTTCGGGACCAGCAATAATTCTTGCAACTCCAAGCATTTTTTCCTCATAGCTTCCTTCATCAATGGCAACAAGAGCTATTTCACGATCGTAATCAATCTGAGTAAACCTTACAAGCAGGGAGTGAGGAAGAGCTTTCATTGGTCTAAAGAATCGAAAATATACAGTGGTTGGAGAAAGAATGTTAAAAAGGTCAATAAAGAGAGGGGCATCTTCTGGTCTTACCGGTCTTATAAAGACTTTCATACCTCCGGATGTTTCAACATGCCATTCATATTGGTTCGGGTAGGGGCTTATAATAAGGTGCATTGGGGGTTTAACCTCTGAGCTCTTAACAACCATGCGGGCATCAACTACTGCTGGTTTTCCCTCTCTTATGACCACGGGATTCATATCAATTTCCACAATCTCAGAAAAATCGGAAACTAAATTAGAAAGTCTGATAAGAAGTTCCTCAAGCATTTCAAAATCAGCGGGCATCTTGCCTCTGTAACCTCTTAGAAGTTTTGAAACCTTTGTCTTCTGGATGATTAAATTCGCAAGGTTTCTATTAAGAGGTGGGAATCCAAGGGCAATGTCTTTGATAAACTCCGTGTATATACCGCCCCAACCGAACATGACAATCGGTCCAAAAAGCGGATCCTTCTTGGCTCCAAGGATAATTTCGTAGTCATGGTCAATTATCATGGGTTGTACAGTGACACCATAAATCTCAGCTTCCGGTTTGAAAGCTTTTGCGTTGTCTATAATTTCGTTGTAGATTTCTGCGATTTTTTTCTCACCTGTTATATTAAGTTTAACGCCACCAGCTTCCGTTTTATGGATAATATCAGGGGAACAGATCTTCATGACCACAGGAATCTCCCCAAGGTTTCTCCATATTTCAACTGCCTCTTCAGGGGATTTAGCAAGTTCTGTAGTATTCACGGGAAAGCCATAAGCTTTTAGGATTTTCATGGTTTCCCATTCTGTTAGAATACCTTTAGAAAGACCCGCTTCAATGATTTTCTCTGCATCCTCTTTCTGGAACACAAAAGACTTGGAAAACTTTGGTGGAATTTGCTGGATAGCTTCGAGGTTTCTAGCATAATCGTAAAGATATTTGAAGGCTTTTACAGCCCTTTCAGGTGTATCATAGGTTGGGATACCATTTTTGTTTAAAATAGCCCTTCCTTCAGATATATCTCTACCTCCCATCCAGCAGGCAAGAACAGGTATAGAGCGACGTCCGACAGATCTGGAAACCTCCTCTGCCACAGCTGTGGGATTTGTCATTGCCTGGGGAGTAAGCATTGCCAGAATACCATTTGCATCAGAAAAAGCAAGGCAGGCACTTATTGCTTTAACATATCTTTCAGGAGTAGCATCTCCAAGAATATCTACAGGATTCCTTCGGCTCCAGCAGGGTGGAAGTATTTCATCAAGCTTTGAGATTAGATCACTACCAAGAGAGGCTAACTCAAGTTCTGCTTCATGGATAGCATCCGCTGCCATAACACCAGGGCCTCCAGCATTTGTTATTACAACCAGCTTGGAGCCAAGAGGTCTTGGTTGTTTAGAAAGAAGCTCAGCGCAATCAAAAAGATCGCCTATCTCTTTGACTCTTACGATACCAGCTCTTTCAAAGGCTGAACTATATAAGATGTCTTCTCCTGCCATAGAGCCCGTGTGAGAAACTACAGCCATGGCTCCCTCAGGGCTTCTTCCGGCCTTGAGGACAATAATAGGTTTTACTGGAGATACAGACCGGGCAGCACTCATGAATTTTCTTATGTTGGTAAGCCCCTCCATATATATCAAAATACTGCTTACCTTTGGTTCATTTCCTAAGTAGTCAATAAGGTCTCCAAAATCTACATCAAGCATACTGCCAACGCTTACAAAGTGGCTGAAGCCTATACCTTCAACAGAAGCAAGATCCAGTATAGCTGCGCAGATTGCTCCACTTTGAGAAATAAAGGCCAGCCTACCCGGAAGAGGCATGTGGGAAGCAAAACTTGCGTTGAGATAGCTATCGGGACATATCACACCAAGGCAGTTAGGTCCTATAACTCTTATCCCAGCCTCTCTAGCTGCTTTCTCAACCTTTTTCTCTATTTCAAGCCCCTTTTCTCCAATCTCTCTTCCGCCAGCAGACAAAACAATTGTTGCTTTAACCTCTAAGGCCTTTGATTTCTCTATTACTCCAGGAACCTCCTGGATAGGAATAGCCATGATAGCAAGATCAACTTTCCCATCAATTTCTCTCACATCAGAAAAGGCTTTAATGCCAAAAACCTCTCTTCGCCTTGGGTTTACTGGTATAATAGTTCCTGGAAAATTCCCATCAATAAGATTTCGCATAACTGCAAAACCAACCGTGTGCTCCCTTTCAGAGGCACCAACAACCATGACTGACCTTGGTTTGAAAAAATACTCCACTGCTTTTATGCCCATAAATTATCTCCATCCTCACAGATTAAAGGCTATGGATTGCCACAGAATTTTTCTACTTCTTTAACAGGTTTTCGGATAGAAATGTAAAAGGAAGTTCTTCTATTGACTGGATTGGATTCAACCCAGGCACTACCACCATGTTTCTTGGCTATTTCTGAGATAATAGTAAGACCAAGACCAGCCCCTTCAGTTTTTGTGCTATCCCTCCTAAAGGGCTGAAAGAGAAGGTTAGTTCTGTTTTCCGGAATACCCTTACCGTCGTCGGTGACTACAATCTTCCAAAAATGTTCATCCTCTTCAGTTCCTATTTCTATCTTTGATAACTGATCTCCACCATGCTTTAGGGCATTATCTATGAGATTTCTCATCGCCCTAAGGATTAAATGATGGTAACCGTAGACCACGGGATAGTCTTTCTGTAGCAGAAGCTTAACATTTCTACCTGTCAGCCTCGGCATAAATTCTGCTTCAACATTTTTCACAAGGCCTTCTAGATCAACATATTGGGGATCTTCAATGGCCTCTCTGGCACTTACATAGCTATTAATATCTTCCACCATTTTAACCACTTCTTCGGCTGCTCTCATTATGTGGCTACAATAATACTTTGCCTTTTCATCCATTTTATCACCATACTTTTCAAGAAGACGCTTCGTAAGTCCATAAATCCCTATAACAGGACTTCTCAGATCGTGGCTTATAGAATAAGCAAAGAATTTTATGGTTTCCTTTCTTTCTTGAAGAGCCTTAAGCTTCTCATTAAAATCATCAAAAAGTCTTACGTGACTAATAGTTATACCAATTTGATGACCTATTACCATCATAGCTTCAATATCGCGCATTTTAAGCATTCTGTTCCTTTTAGATCCAAGATTCATAGCTCCTTGAAGTTTTCCCATAACCACAAAGGGAACACAGTAAACATAGTTGATTCCCTTTTTTCTAAGCAAATCAGCCCTTGCCTTGTCCTCGAGATCATCAACATGATGGGCGATGAGAGATTTTGTTTCAACAGCTTTGCCTGTAAAGCCCTGCCCAAGGCGTATGCGTTCAAGACCCGAAATATCATCAATACCATAGTATGCTAACAAAATTAGCTCTCCACAGCTTTCATCCAAAAGATATATCCTTCCAATATCCAAGTTAAAAAACTTTAAGACTATCCTGAGACCTTTTTCTGCAACCTCCTTCATACTGGTGACATTGGCAAGAAAGCTGCTAGCTTCTAGAATCTTACGAATAGAAGAACCCTTCTTTTTCTCAAGAAGTTGATCGAAAGGTAAAATTATTCTGCCAGGTAACTTTTCGTCAGGCATTCTGCAAATCCTATCCAAGCTTTGCACATAAATTTTCAAAATTAGAAACTTGCTTAATATCTTCTAACATTTTATTTCTATAATAACAAACAGAGTCTGGATTTGTCATGATCATGTCAAGCTGTCTGGTATGGATAGTCAAGTAGCCTAAGATCCTTAGAATTTCTTCCATCTCTTTAATGCTTCTTCCCTCAATTCTTGCATTGAGGGCATCGCCATTTATGTTGCAGCGAAAGTCAAACAACTGAAGGATTTCGCAAATAAACTTTGCTCTGAGAACCCTTCTGTTAAAGCTGGCTGCACCACCTTTAAAGTTAAAACTTGCGTAATTTTCTCGGCTTCTTTCACTAACTAGGGTTTCTATGGTAGAAAAATGAAAGCCAAAACGGGATTGCAGAATGCAGAAGTGTTTAGATATCATAAAATAGTTCTTAACCATCATATCAGAAGCTACAGCAGGATCTAAATTGGGATTAGCGGTGGCTTCCATTAACACGGAAAGAAATCCCTTAGCCTCAACAGGAGGTGGCCCCCTCCATGGAATGGCTACCATTCCTTCCCAGATAGCCTTCATTGGAATAGATTGAATCTCCTCTATCTTGATATATTTAGAATTAGAGGTGACAGCCTCTGGAATAAATCCATCATCAAGATCTAAAACCCAAAATTGCATTTTCGTTTTACCTATTAATTGTCTTGCAAATCTTTCAGGAAATGAAAATTCCTTGCCAAATTTAAACATTTCTCGGACAGCCATTTCGTGACAAAAACGGGTGATATCATGAAAGGTTCGGCAATTTTCGGGCGCAAATTCTACAGAATCAGGATCAAGGAGATTAAGAGGCACTACATATCTGGAAACATCATAAAGAAGCTTATAAATTGGAGTATCAATCATCAAGGCCTTTTCTTTAGAAGGTGTTGCTATCTCTACTTTGCCTTTCAAAATAACTCCCTTATCAGCGTAAACGGTAACCTCCTCTCCGTCTTTTAAAACAATTGTGGCGTTTTTCAAACCAAAAATAGCAGGAACACCAAATTCTCTTGCAACGCTCGCTAAATGGCCTACAACATTTCCAACCTCCGTAATAACCGCAGAGGCTTTATTAAGAAGAGAAGCCCAGCGGGGAAGGGCTAGCTCTGTGACAAGAACACATCCTTCTGGAAACCTGAGCATATCAGCATCTTTTCTAAGGATAAAAACCTTGCCATACCCACATCCAGGACTTGCTGTTACACCACCTTTTATGAGAACTCTATCTTCGGGATAGGAACTTTCCTGTTTAGGTTCCGCCTCTTTCTTCTCCTCTTCTTCTATTAAAATTTCCCTAGTTTGAAGTATTACAAAAGATCCATCTTCCAAAAGTGCCCACTCTATATCTTGAGGCTTTCCGTAATGTTTTTCTATCTTTAATGCTATTTCTCCGAGAGTCTTTAACTGTTCTCTCGTAAGGGAGGGCCTATCCCACTGGTGAGGGGGAACCTCCACTCTTGTAACTCCTTCCTCTACAAGGTTTACATAGGCAACATCCTTAATTGCTAGATTTTCAGAAATAACTTCTAAAGAGTCCCTTGAAAGAACAAAAAGATCTGCGTCAAGACTACCATCGACTACAGGTTTTGGAAGTCCCCACAGAGAATGAACAAGCATTGAGTTTTCCTTTGGATTTATGGGATTCACCGTATAAATGACCCCAGAAGACAAAGGCTCAACCATAATTAAGCAACCAACACACATTGGAACATCTTCATCCCTTATGCCATACCTTAACCTATAATTCATGGCAGTCAGTGTGTATTTACTAGCCACAACCTCTTTATAAGCTTGCAGAACATTTTCTGGACTTACGTTTAAAATAGATCTATATTGACCAGCAAAGGAGTGTTTTACTAAATCCTCTCCTATAGCACTGCTTCTAAGAATAAAAGTTACATTTTCACCGTATTTTTTACATAATTTAAAAACCTCGTTACAAATTGCTTCTTCAAGGTCACAAGGTATTGGTGCATTGATAATAAGCTTTTGTATGGAAGAACTTAAGGTAAAAAACTCGTCAAGATCTTCCGGGCTAATCTTCTGAGTAACGAGATTAATCTCAGAGTAGAGGTCATTATGAAGCATAAACTTCCAATAGGCCTCGGAGGTTATTACAAAACCTTCAGGGACATTTACATTAAGATGTTTTCTTATTTCACCTAGATTTGCCATTTTCGAGCCTGCTAAATAGGATAAATTTTTATCAAGATTCTCTATCGGCACAACTAGGGGTTCATTTTTTAAGTCTATTCTTAATTCGATAAGATTCCTAATTTTGCTTTGAATCTCATAAAACCTTTTAAAAAGCTTTTCATACCTGTAGGATCCTATTTCGTTTAAGTTTTGTATCATCTGAAATACACTAGTGCTTAATTTAGTCATTCGAGACCTTATAAAGGCCATGTCAAAGACCTTGTGGCCAGTTAGCATCTCTTCTATTTCAGCCATCACCTCTAAGGATCTGTTATTAGCGCTAAGAAGAAGCTTAAAGTTATGATATCTATGCTGAAATATTAACTTAAGCTCTTGGTAGCTCTTAGTAGCCTTCTTTTCGGCATATTTTTTGAGCCACCTCGAAAAAAACCTCATAAACGTCTCTCATGATCAAAAAACAGCGGGAAGAGAACCCCTTAATGAGGGTTTCTTCCCGCCCAACAGAATTTTAGAACGATTTAAACTTCTTTTTTCTTTCCTGCCTTCATTTTAAACCCTATACCTTCACAAAGGAAATATATGGCATATCCCCACCATATTGTATAAATAATGTAAAATACCAGAGCAAAGGCCACAATTTTTGCCTTTTTAGAGATACTTTCAGGTTGAATGCCGTAGAAATTATAACCTACCTCAACAGCTTTGGTTATAACATCTTGCATCACCTTTGCTTCTTTAAACCGCTTCTGTTCCATCAAATCCTTTTGAAAAGCCTTAAGAAAATTCCACCAAGCATACATAGCTTCCCTTTCGGGAATGTTGTATAAAGACTTAAGAGCATCACCACGATTATAATACATATTTTCCGAATCTTCTAATGCAAAACCAAGAATAATACCTACATCACCTGAAATCTTTATTTTATCGCCTGCCCTCTCAAACCGGATCTTTCGAGCGCTCAATATTTGCTCTACCTGTTGAGTCATCTTTTCACTTGGCAACTTAACCTGGGAAGATACCTGAACACCTGCAACGGTTTTTACCTTTTCCTGAATCTCCTTCATATAATAGGCTGACCCTTTTGATATCGAATTAAAGAGCTTATCAGCAGCTTGCAAGGCATTTAAACCTCCAAAGTATGGAGAAAATATTATCTTTAGCACTATAAAAAAGGTTAGGGTTAACATAACCCCTAGTATAAATTCTTTCTTGTGCATTACGCAACCTCCTCATGTAAAGCTCCAATGTTACCAAGAAATTTTCCGACAACCCAAATTGCGAACAAACCAATCACTATAAAGAACACCCAGGTGCCTATCACATCAATAACAGCTAGAGTAGATTTTGGAATAGAGATTATCTTTAAGCTTGTGAGCTTACTGGGCATAGCAAAGCCCCTATTTATAAAGCCCGCCAGAATCGAAACTGCGTAAAAGCCCCTTATATAAACACCTTTAACAACCTTAGTAGTGAGAGCTCCTATCTGAATTCCAATCAGAGAACCTAAAAGCATACCCATAGCAAGAGTATAGAAAACAAAGCCGTAAATAGCATACTGAGTTATAGAAGCATAACCTGCTGTGAAAATAATCTGCAATATATCTGTCCCTACCGTAGTAAAGGAAGATACACCCAACACATAAATGAAAATGGGGAAAGTAAGAAAACCACCACCAACACCCATAATAGCAGCGGCAAGTCCAACAACCACACCAGCTATAGCAACATAAACAGCAGGAATTGTTTTACCACCAGGCACAAGATCTTCGTCAAAACGGATTAAAGGAGGTATCTTAGAAGCCTGAAGCCTTTCAGGGAGACCAACCTTTCCCGATGCAGCCAAGGCACCCTTAGGGCTTTCACCGGGATGGGCGCCCACCGACTCTACGGGAGCTTTTCTAAGTTTTAGGAAATCCACAAGAGCATAAATACCAAGAAATCCTAAAAGAACAGTATAAACTAGACTAATAAAAGCATCACTAAGAACTGGATTTATATCATAAAGCATTCGGTTCAGAAAACCTCCGCCGGTAGCCCCTAAGATAGAACCCACCAAAAATGCAATGGCAAGACTTACATTAACATTTCCGAGTTTTTTGTGGACAGCTGTCCCCATAATTGCCTTGGCAAAGATATGAAATAGGTCTGTGCCTACTGCTAAGATTCCCTTAACACCTATCGTCATTAATGCGGGTGCGATAATAAAGCCACCACCAGCTCCTATACATCCAGTGATAAGCCCTGCACAAAGACCAACAACGATTGAGACAATAAAAACCTTGTTACTATAAAAGGCGGGTCCATAAGCTTCTTTTCCACCTATTATGTCAGGCAGAGCGTCAGCCGCTACAGCAATAGAAAATAGTATAGCTGGAAGAGTAAGAAGAAACAGGATAAAGAGACGTTTCTTACTACTGAAGATAACCCTAGCAATATTCAATTCCCACTGTGCCTGAGCCTTAGACGCTTCTACAAGGCAATAATAAATCTTTTTCATAAATACCCTCCTCCTTAAAAATTCATGTGATTGTTCTATCTTTCACTATAGAACACAAAACAAAATCTTCCTTTCACCTCCCTTTATTCTGTTATCTCTCGGTTTCAAATTTCTCACAAAGCTTCTTCCTCTTATAAGCATCCTCTATCCTATAAACTAAATCATCTATATCCATGGGCTTTATAAGATAATCAAAGGCTCCAAGTTCCATTCCCTTGAGAGCTACTTCAATATTAGCATGACCTGTCAACATAATCACTTCAACAAAAGGATATTCCCTCTTTATTACCTTAAGGGTTTGAATACCATCCATTCCTGGCATTTTCACGTCTAAAACCACAACATCAACAGGGTGCTTATTCAAATATTCTATAGCCATTTCTCCGCTCGATACTCCATCAACTAATATTTTCCGTTTCTTGAGACGCTTCTTAAGAGTTTCAAGAAACTCTTGTTCGTCATCTACTAATAAAACTCTGCAATCATTCATTTCCATTTTTATTCTCCCTGGTGTCCTCTTGAAACAACCTTTTGCTACCTTCAACATCTTTATCATCGGCAAAGGGCAAAAATACCCTAAAGGTTGTTCCTAATCCAACGGTGCTTTCTACTTCAATCTTACCCCTAGCTTTTTTAACTACTTCTAGAGATATTGAAAGAGGAACTCCAATTCTTTTATCTTCCAGCTCCGTAGTAAAGAAAGGATTAAAAATTTTGGGAAGCATAGATTCAGGAATCCCGGGTCCTGTGTCGCTAATTTCCAGAACAACCTGGTCTTCCGTTGCTCTTGTAGTAAGAACCAACGAACCTCCACCCCTTTGCTCCATTGTATCTATAGCGTTGTTTACCAGATTTAGAACCACCTGCTGAATCTCAGCAGGAGATATAGCAACCAAAGGAAGGTTTGGAGTAAACCTGGTCTCTAACTTCACACTTGCAAAACGGGCTTTATGTTCACAGAGGTCAACGATTCCCTTAACTAAAGTGTTTAAATAAAGCATCTTACAGGTGACGTCAGTTCCTCTTATAAACACAAGCAACTTTCGAATAATGTTCCTACATCTTGCCCCATGAATCTTTATCTGCTTTACTGAAGTTTCTATTTCTTTGTACATTTCATTATTAATGTAACCTTCAATTCTATTGGAAAGTCTATAAGCCAGAAACGAAATTAAGAAAAAGGCAGATGCAATAATCAAAGCCATCGTAAAGTAAATGTTATAAAGAGGCTCAAAAATTTTTGATTTTAACTGTCTCCAAACAAGGATCCAATCACTATTATTGACGAAAACAGCAAGGTAAATAAAATCCTTTAAATCCCCTTCATCTCCTTCAAAAACCTTTATCCCCCCTAAAGCACTGCCTCTTTCAGTGCTCTGATTGCTGATAATGTCACTTGCTATGTATGACAGTAATTTTTCGGGCACCGGCGAATCCAATGAACCAACAGCTTGAAGCTTCCCTTCTCGATTGATGACAAAAGCTCTTCTTGAATTGTCCACTCTAAGGCTTTCAATCATTTCATCCAACGGGGTAAGATCTATGGTTGACCACAAAACCCAATTTTTGTTATTTTCAAGAATTCTAACAGCTACCACAACGTAAGGAAATCCTCCCGATCCAAGAAAAACATTAAGTTTCTCTAAACCATTCAATGTCACGATAGTTTGTTACTACCCGACTGAAAAAACCACTGTAGGCCACCTCAAGTCCGTTCTCGTCAGCCAAACCAATATCAACGAAGACACCTCGTTGATGGTCTCGAATAGAAGAAAGAATAAAACCTAGATAACTGGAATCTGTTAGTTTATCAATTGAGGTAGTCCTAGCAATAGTTTCCATGACTGAAATAACTAAAAAAATACTGATGTCCTGGGCATGTTTTTGAGCCAACTTTGACAAATAGATCAAAGATCTTTCCACATAGGCAGAGTGAAATTCATATCCCAAAACAACTGCCATAACAAATAACGGGATCATCGATAAATACACAGCCACCAACAGGGTTTTTCTTAAGTGTTTAGGAGCATCCATCTTCAAAACCCTTAATGTTAACCGCCTTCCTTACGGCCTCTTTAAGATTTTCAATATTTTCCTTTCTTACCACCGTAATAGACTTTCCTACCTTGTTAGTCCACTCATCAGGAAATGAAGTATGAACCACAACAGGCACTGTATTATCTCTCAAGAAGTCAAACTCTCCAGGAGCTACGTCTTGGGAAAACTCCGGATCAAGAACCAGCACATTGCAGGGCAATCTATTTGAAATAATATCACACACCTCACTGTAGGTAGTTATTACCAAAACTTCATAGCCCTCTTTTAAAAATTCCCGATGTAATAGATTTCTTACATTTTTGTTACGGTCTGTTATTGCAATTTTAACTTTGTTTGTGCCCATAAGAGTTCACTGGCTTAAAGGTACATAGTTTATTCATAACTTAGTTTAAGCAAAAGTCATACCACATCAAAATTGTCGAGTTTTAACAGAACAAAAAAGTATAAGCTGTTCTGTATTTTTACAACTTGTAAAAAAAGTGAATAAACATCATTCGTAGTATATGATGTTTGTATGATATTTTGTTATAAAAAATAATGGGAGGGCAAAAACTAATGAACTTCTTGGGAAAATTAGCTAACATATTTAAAAGAAAATCAAAGACTAAGGGGATAGACTACTCGGAAAAATTCAAGTTAAAGTATTATAACTTTAGGGAACTTCTTAATTCAAACACTGAAATGGCAAGAATTATCGCAGAAACAGAGGAACTTCTCAGGGGAAATAAATTCTTTGGAGCAAGCCATGTGCGTTCAGTAGTTGCAAAAGCTACCTTTCATAGTCTTCGGATGATAGAGCATCTTAACGTACTTTCAGAGGATAAATACTTTAACCTTTATGATGTCCATAGAAAAATTTGTGACTGTATTAAAGAGATAACAGAAAATCGCAGTAAAGAAACCAAAGCCAGATGGATTCTACCCTACAACGAAATTACTAAAGAATTGATAGACAAGGTTGGGGCTAAAAACGCAAACCTTGGGGAGATTCTTAACAAACTAAAGCTTCCAATTCCAAGAGGGTTCGCAATAACAGTGGAGGCTTACTATTATTTTATCGAACAAAACGACCTTCGGGATGAAATAAATAAAATTCTAATGGAAGTAAATTTCGATAATCCCGCATCAATAGAGGAAGCAAGCGAGCGAATCCAGGAAAAAATTATACTAGCTCAGGTTCCCCAAGACCTCAAAGAAGCAATTCTCGAAGCTTACGACCAACTTGCAAATGAAATTGGCCAAAAAATTAACATAGCTGTCCGAAGTAGTGCCATAGGTGAAGATGGCGATATATCCTTTGCAGGTCAGTATCTTTCCTTGCTTAATGTTACCAGAGAGCAAATAGTTAAGTCTTATCAATATGTTATAGCAAGTCTCTACACACCAAGGGCTATAGCTTATAGGTTTAGAATGGGTATTCCTGACGAAAATTGTGCCATGAGTGTAGCCTGTATTGAAATGATTGATTCTGTAGCTAGTGGTGTCTGTTATTCTCGAAATCCCGTGAATCCATCCATAAACGAAATAACCATAAATGCCTCCTGGGGGCTTGGTTCCTATGTGGTTGATGGCACTGTATCTCCCGATACCTATACAGTTACAAAAGATACGGAAACCATCAGAAAAATTATCTCTAGCAAAACTGTTAAATTAACTTCAAATCCTTACGGCGGATTAATTGAAGTGCCTGTGGAGAATGAATGGGTAAACAAACCATGTCTTACCGAGGAGCAAATAAAAACTCTTGCCCGTTACTCCATTCTTTTGGAAAACCATTATGGATTTCCCCAGGACACCGAATGGGCTCTAGATCCCCAGGGTAATATAATAATTCTTCAAACGAGACCTCTTAGGATGACGGAGACCCTTTTTGAAGGATCTCCTATAGATATCCCGGATAATTTAGTCCCGATCATCGAAGAAGGGACAATTGCAAATCCTGGTATCGGCTTTGGTCCAGCGGTTTTAATAAATTCCGATGAAGACTTTGCCAACTTTCCTCCAGGTGGTGTTTTAGTTATAAAACATTCCTCTCCAAGGTTTGTAATTCTTATGGACAAGGTAAGTGCTATAGTATCAGATGCTGGAAGTGTTACGGGACATATGGCATCAGTAGCAAGGGAATTTAATGTCCCGACTCTTTTAAATACTAAAATAGCAACCAAACTTATAAAACCCGGTGATGAAATATTGGTTGATGCTTATCGAGGTAAAATCTATAAGGGAACCCTGTCGGAAGACCTAAAAAAGGCTATAGAAGACTTAAAACCAAAAAAAAGCCTTATGAAGGATACCCCAGTCTATGACTTTTTGGAGAAGGTTTCAAAATATATACTTCCTCTTAATTTAATAGACCCTTATTCTCCCAATTTTCTACCAGAAAATTGCAAAACCTTTCATGATATCATGAGGTTTGCCCATGAAAAGTCCTACGAAGAAATGTTTAAAATAAGCGACCTTATTAGTGATAACACAGAAACAGCTCACGAACTTGAAGCTCCCATCCCTATTAACCTTTATTTAATAGACCTAGGAGGGGGTTTAACAGAAGAAGCAAGTGTAAAAATAAAGATTCCTCCTTCTTACGTGACCTCTATTCCCTTTAGAGCGTTTCTTAGAGGAATGCTTGATGAGGCCGTAAATAAACCAACCCCAAGACCTATTGAATTTAGCGGATTTTTTTCTGTCCTTACCGAACAAATTCTTTCAAACCCATATGCAATGGAACGGTTTGGCGACAAAAGCTACGCAATAATTGCTGATAAATACTTACATTTTAGCTCTAGAGTAGGATACCACTTCGCGATACTTGATTGCTACTGTGGAGCCACGATAAACAAAAACTACATAACCTTTTCCTTCAAGGGTGGTGCTGCAAATGATATAAGAAGAAATAGACGGGCTCAGGCTATTGCAAAAATCTTAAAAGAGCTAAATTTTACAGTAAATGTTACAGCCGATTGTGTAGAAGCAAGAATTCAAAAGTATGATTCAACGATTATTGAAAATAGTCTTGAATATATAGGAAGACTCCTTCAATTCACAAGGCAAATGGACATGTTGATGTATAACGATCACATGATAGAAATAGTAGCAAAAGCCTTTCTTGAAGGGGAATATGACCTGGAAGAGATTGTTAAAAAAAGAAAAATCTACATTTACCAACAACAGTAGTAACAGTCGTAATACCACCAGCCCCTAATCAATGGCCTGTAACAAGAAGGAGGGGGCAATGTAACTCTTAAGTCTTCCCACAGGTGAACCTTTTCAGCCTCCAGCAGGGGAACAGTTTGGGTCATTTCACCCACTTTAATGTAGTCAATCCCTTTAATTTTCCCCGCAACGGTGATCTTTTTCCCTTCCTCATAAATGGTGGGTTCAAGAAAACCATTGTAAATAACAATGAAACGTCCCTCAGAGAAATTAGCATCCTTTGGTTTTCCTGAGTAATCAAGAGGAAAGTGGACTATTTCTATATAAGTTCCTTCTTGCTTATTCGTAAGCTTTGCTATTTTCCCACCCCATATGACTAATTTCCCTTTATGTTCCAAAGGATTAATCTTAACTTGATGAAGCTCGAGGGGTTCTTTGATTTGGGCATAATACTCTCTAAATAGGGAAGACCCACAGGCAAAAAGAGCAAAAACCATAAAAACACTTATCCCCACCTTAAAAAACTTCACCTCCATCACCCCCTTTAATAATAGTTCCCCCTATTGGTAACTTTACCAAATAGTTTTGCTTTGGAAGTAAATCACTTTCACCTCTAAATAACCCGATGCTATCCTTTTCAAAGACCTTTTTTACTTCTACGTAACCAACTTTATTCAAACCAGACTCATCGAACACGTCAAGAATATTTCCAACATCAATTCCATCTTTCAGCCCAAATCCAAAGGCAACAATAACCTCACCGTCCTCATTGAATTTTACATAGTATATTTCTGAAAAACCTCTATCAAGTAGTTCTTTATCAATCTTCGACGAAAGAAAAAGTAAGTATCCTATAAGAGGAAAAGCTAGTCCAAGGGCTGATATACTTACATACCAAGGGCTTACGCCAATATACCTCATAAAAAGAGAAAGAAAATTTCTTCTGAGGCTTTTTTCGTCCTCGTGGACAAACACAGTAAATTCAGAAATTGGTTTGTTTGTATTTACTATCACAAAAATTCTTATCAAGTATTTACCTGGGGGAGCGGTTTTAAAGACATCTATATCACCTCGCCAAAATGTTCCACCTAGCCAATGACCTTTTTGGATTCCGCTAAAGATCAATCTAACCCCGTTTTCAGGGCTGGTAACAACTTTTAGCTTTCCAATACTGTCCACATCGGCTGGAAGAGGACCCATTACGGATAGAATATTCCCTGGAAGGGCATGAAGCTCTGAAGGGGATTTTCTAAAATGTGCAAATAACCCGTCAAGTATTCCCACGAAGAAAATGAAGATAAGCACAGAAACCAAAAGACCAACTTTTTTGCGACTACCAGTATCGGACATAGTATCAAGACCCCACATCACTAAAAAGGCGAGAATCCTTATCCTCGCCTCCGGTTAACAAATCCAGATAAAGGCTAATTACTTTTTGTAGATATCAGTCTTGCTTACATTCATTATGCGATGAGCCTGATTGCCCTCTTTATAGTATATTCTTACGACATCTCCAGCGTCCCAGGTCTCTGGTGGAAGATTGAAATACTCATCGGGCACAGAGAAGGTGACTAGCAATTTCTGACGACTTGAATAAATCGTTATAGTTTTTTTATCTCTGTCTATAACCGGAAACTTCCTAGGTTTATTCTTAGATGCATCGAACACTATAGGATCTCTAGACTCAACATTTTCTTTTTTGTCAATGAGGATGAATTTGACAGTCTCTATATTTTGAGTGGCATAGTTGAATATAGCGATCTCCTGTTTGGAAACATCTAGGTTGAGTCTTCCGCCAGCTTTTGGTTCTGGGCCAATCTCTTTTGGATCTAAGGGCATCTTATAAGTAACAGGAGGTCCCTCATACTTAGGAACGTTAGGATTGAGACTGGTGTTTTTTACTATAGTAACCAGCTTTTTGTCTTTTTCATACTTGACTGTTCGACCTTCATCAACACTACCGAATTTACAGCCAGAGACCATTAGAACTAGTCCTAAAATTACGGCTATCTTGGATATGGTTTTCATGATTACAAATCCTCCCTATTTTTGGGGTTAGCCTTACCGGGTTTCCAGAGCTTCTCGTTGTCTTTTCTTCATAGCAATTTCCTGTCGAGCTCCGCTTATCATTCTTACCGTGATATACAGGCTGAGAATAGAAACAACACCCAAAACAACCACAGTGGCAGCAATATCACAACTTGCCTTTAACGCTGGGAAGTAGCTTGGTATAAGTTTAAGAACAACAGAAATCATACATCCTATTACAGCAAAACCAAAGGCTATCCTAATTCCATACCCTTTTATATATTTTGTAGCGACCGTTCCAACTTGAGCTCCAATAGAGGCACCAATAAGCATTATTACAGCTGCAAGAATCTCCGTTCGCCCTTTATAGGTATAGGTAGCTGCGCCATAAAGCCCTGAAATCATAACCTCAAAGAGATCAGTCCCAACTGCTATATGAGTTGGACATCCAACTAGGTAAATAAGGGCGGGCATCCTTATAAGACCACCTCCTATGCCAAGAAGCCCTGCAAGCCACCCTGTCATAAAGCTAACCCCAATAGGAAGCCAGGCAGAACAGTATATATTTGCAGCTTTAAAGTGGATCATAGGAGGAATTCTAATTTTATGAAGAGTTTTATGCCATTCAATACCTGTTGCTAACTTATCAACTTCCCCACCTCTTAACTTAGCTTCTCTTTCTTTTCTCTTTCTCTTGGCGACATCATAAAAGACCATCCAAGCTATTAGAATAAGTAAAAAGACATAAAGCCATCTAACAACTTTATCGACTCTTCCTATTTTTTCAAGCCACATAATCATCTGGGCTCCAACCTCAAAGCCCAAGACTGTTCCTATAATCATTATAACACCAAGACGGTAATCGACATTCCCAAATTTTCCATGTCTCATAGTAGAAACCAAAGATTTACCAGCCATATGGGCTATATCGGTTCCTATTGCAAAAGCCATTGGAAATCCTAAAATATTTAGGCCGGGGGTAACCATCCATGCACCACCCATACCAAAAAAACCACCTATAATGCCAACGCCAAGACCCAAAATAACAAGGCCTGGCCACAATATATCAACTCCCGCTATAGGCATTGTAATATAAAGCCAATCCATGATTCCCCTCCTTAAACATTTATTAATGTTCTGCAAGCTCCCTGGATTTTAGGTCAATTCCAATGGCAGACATAACGAAATCGGCCAACAATCCCAAGGTAACTCCAACAACAGGTATTATTAGGACCGTAAGAATCGTAAAATAAAGATGGCTTTCGTTGTAAAGATTTGCCCACCAGGCAAGAATTCCCTGAACTTTTCTTGGATCAGCCACAATAACCACTGGATCTACTTTACCGCCAGCTGCCAAGACAATCCTGGGAATGTAGCAAATAAAAGCTACCCCTAAAGCAACCAACCATCTAAACATGGTCTTTACCTCCTTACTACGAGAACACTACATGGCGCATGTGCCACAACTTTCGATGCTGTAGAACCTATAAAGGTTCTCATAAAACCAGAAATCCCAGTGCTTCCCAGAATAATAAGGTCAACATTTTTTTCTTGAGCTACCCTGAGGATATTATTGGCAGGAACTATACCAGCCTCCATAATAGTCTCTACAGGAATGCCCTTTTCATCAAAAAGAGCTTTAGCTTTTTTTATAGCCCCTAAGGCTTGTTCTTGGAGTTTTTCCTGGACATTAAGAGGCATCTCATCGAAAACATCCTTTGCATAATAGGCCACCGATAAGATAATCATCTCCGCTCCTTCTTTTTCCGCAAACTCCAGCGCCTTCCTAACCGCCTCCATGGCCCCTTCCGACCCGTCTGTGGCTACCATTATCCTTTTTCCCATTTTACTCCCTCCAGACCTTAATCAACTCCTCTAAACATCCACTATTTGAAAGGAGCAAACGGTATGCCATGAATCGAACTTTATTTGATATAATTGGATTAATTCGGTTGGAGCCATAATCTCAATGGCAAGCTTTGTAACCAAAATGGAAACACTACTGTCACCTAAGGGAGACACTTGGTCTGTTTAAGAAGGGAATCTATAATATCTCTGAAGTTTTTAACAGAAAGGGGCTTTATAAAGTAACCATGGACACCTTTATGGAGGAGACCTCTAACTTCGCTAATCTGATTAACATATCCACCAATCACCAAAATAATATTTGGAAAGTTGTGCTTTAAGTATCGTAGAAACTTAAAATTGTCTCGATTTATTAAACTATAATCTGCTACTATAAGTTTTATTGGATGGGAATTCAAAACACTTATCGCATCGAAGTCATTGTGAGCCAAAAAACACCTGTATTCTTTTCTAAGTTCCAGAGCTCTGAAAAAGAATTGAGCCATATCATAGCTAGGATCAACTATTAGAATGTTCACACACTCCATTAACCAAACCCTTTTATTAAGCCTTAAATCAAAGGGGGTCGGAAATACTTAAATCAATTATTGTGCCAGAAGGCTAAGAGCCATAGAGGGGAAGATAAATTCTAAAGGTTGTTCCAGCTGTATCGGGGTTTTCATCTTCGGTAACACTCTCACACTCTATAAAACCACCATATTGTCTAACAATACCATAACTTACAGAAAGACCAAGGCCAGTTCCTTCACCAACATTTTTAGTGGTAAAGAAGGGATCAAATATTCGGGGTAGTATATTTTTAGGGATACCACAACCGGTATCTAATACAGCGATCTCAACAAAACCGTCCTTAACCTGCTTAGTAGAAATCTTGAGTATTTTTTTGTCCCTATTTCTCATGGCGTGTATAGCGTTGTTTATAAGGTTTAAGAGCACCTGCTGAATCCTTCTAGAATCCCCTCTTACCAAGGGAAGTTCTTCCGATAACTTGCATTCAAGTTGAATGTTATTCATCTCAAGGGTATGGTTAACAACCGAAAGGATTGACATTATGCTTTCATTAACATCACAGTATTCTTCAACATCCTCACTAAACCGGGCAAAGCTTAAAAGTCTTTCTACTATTCCTTTACAATGTAAACCGTGACGTTCTATGGTTTTAAGGTCATTATACTCCACAGTGCCAGGTTCAAACCTTTCTAGGAGCAATTCACAAAATCCTAGAATTATACCTAAAGGATTATTAATTTCGTGGGCAATCCCTGCTGCAAGAGTTCCGATAGAGGCAAGCTTTTCAGTATTTATTAGTTGTGCCTCCAGTTTTTTCCAATCAGTAATGTCTCTTCCTATAACGAGGGCCAAAGGATCATCACTTTGAACATTCGAAAGAGGTATATACTGCATATGAAACCACAATTTATTTTCCCCTATCACTATAAATTCTTGAGATTTTACAGCGGATTTAGTAGCGATAACCTTATTTATAATATCAAGCTGAACTGGAACTCGATCCGAGTTAAAGAGAACATCTATGGAAAGACCGTTAATGTCTTCATCGGGAGGAACATTGAGAAATCTTTTCATATAACTGTTAGCAGTCCTTATCATTCCATTACTGTCCACAGTGAATATAAAATCCTCTGCACTTTCAACTAGCGACTTATATTTGAGCTCAGATTTTTCAAGCTCAACTGCATATTTTCTTAGATCTTCCGTCTTTATGTTTACTTCTCTCTCCAGAATGGTTAACCATCTAAGTTCATAAATTATAACAAAAAGGCTCGCCAGAAGTATTGCTGACACCACCATTCCTTGAAAAAGAATTTGTCTTCTGTAAATGGAAGAAACTATTCCCTCTATTTCATAAACTGGAGCAACAACAGCAACAGACCAAAACTTTCTTCCCTCAAAACTTTCTATTCTAACAGGACTGTAGGCGATAAGTTTTTCCATGGGCTCTACGATTTCTCTATGCCATCCGGAAATGTAAGATCCCGTGCCTTCCTCTCCATTCATTATCGTTCTTTTTTGAATCTCGTTTATCTTAACAAAGGAGAGCTGGGGGTTCCTCTTAGTTCTTACACTAAAAGCATCCTCCCCTACAAACTCAGGCTCTGGATGGTATAGAAAGATACCATTATTGTCTATCACCCAGGCATATCCAGTTTTGCCGGACTTTATAGGAGAAACAATATCCCTTATAACGGCAGTTACATTTATAGTAGCTTTGAGGTATCCGTAAAACCGACGGCTAGGATAAGGATGAAGCATGTCAACCGATTCCTCGTAGGTAGGAATAATTACATCCATAAGAACTTCGTAACGATCGGGAGATTTTGTCTTTTTTCCAACTATACAAATAACCTTTCCTTTGTTTAAGGAATCCCTCGCCCAGGAAAGATAAATAGCGGGTTCATCTTTAGGAAGACCACTTTTGCCGAAAATTATTCCGGATTCACTGCTTATATTGAGTAGTTCTCTACCCTCGTTATCTACTCTAACGATCTCCGTTATGAAATCTCTTTTAAGCATGGGCAAGGTCAGCGCAAAAAGAGTATTGTAGTAATCTTTGGTAGCATACTGGACGGCGGGTAAAGTGTTCAACATGGTGATATCCATAATAATATCATGGATAGTCTTTTCAATCCTATGGGCGGCCATCCTAGCCAGAACTAGCTGTTCCTCATTGAATTGATCTTTTACAACCTTCTTCATATAATTCATATTTGTAATACCAAGGAAGGAAGTCACAATAACCATAGTGATAGTAACAACACCAATCCATACTAGAATCTTCTTAAGCTCCAATTTTTCTAGTTCCGTATGTTCAATCAAGAACGCCCGTTTGAACCATTCAAGACCTTTATACGACATTACTCTTGACCTCCCCCACCAATCAGTTCATTAAAATAAAAAAACCGGAAGGATAAATTTTTTATAATCGAGGTATGCCATGGGGGAAAAGACAAAAATCCTCGTAATAGACGATGAAAATGATATGCTTACTTTACTACATCGCATACTCTCGAGCCAAAGTCATTACGAAGTCACTACCTCCAATGACCCCAAAAAAGCCATAAACCTTATAGAAAAACACAAATATCAAGTAATAATAACAGATCTTAAAATGCCAAACATCGATGGAATGCAAATTCTTGAGATAGCTAAAAGTAAAAACCCCGAAGTAGCAGTCATAATGATTACAGCCTACGGCACTATAGAATCCGCTGTGGAAGCCACCAAAAAGGGGGCTTTCGACTATATTACAAAGCCCTTCAGAAAGGACAGAATCCTTCAAGTGATGGAACAAGCCATAAAATGGCAAAAAGTGCGTGAAGAAAACAGTTACCTCAAAAAAGAACTAATGGAAAAATCAGGTTACCCTTCACTCCTTGGACATAGTCCCATAATGCTAAAATTAAAAGAACAGATAGCTAAAGTAGCTAAAACCACGGTGACAGTTCTCATAACGGGAGAAAGTGGAACGGGCAAGGAGCTTGTTGCAAGATCAATCCATGCTCAAAGCAGTAGGTCAGACAAACCGTTTGTGCCAATAAACTGCAGTGCCATACCCGAACACATCATGGAGAGCGAGTTTTTTGGCCATGTAAAAGGCTCTTTTACAGGCGCTATAAAGGATAAAAAAGGAGTCGTTGAAGAAGCAAACGGTGGAACACTTTTTCTTGACGAAATCGGAGATCTTCCCCTAGGACTTCAAGCCAAACTTTTAAGACTCCTTCAAGAGGGAGAATACAAACCTGTTGGTTCAAACAATATAAAAAAAGTCGATGTAAGATACATAGCAGCAACCAACCAGAATCTAGAAGAAAAGATACAAAAAGGAGAATTTCGGGAAGATCTCTATTACAGACTCAATGTAATCAACATTCACATTCCACCCCTTAGGGAAAGAAAAGAAGATATTCCCCTTCTTGTAAATCACTTCATAAAAAAATACAACATAATCCATGGCAAAGCTATAACCTCTGTAACAGAGGAAGCCATGGAAGCCATGCTTAATTATCACTGGCCTGGAAATGTGAGAGAACTACAAAATACTATAGAGCGGGGCATTATTATGGCAGCAAAGGACATCCTAACTATTGATGACATTTTCCACTCAAACACATCAATTTTACCATCAACAAAGAAAAATGACTTTGAGTCTCTTTTTGACTTGCCCTTTAAGGAGGCTAAAGAAAAAATTCTTACGGAATTTCAGACTAGATATTTACTTAAGTTTTTAACCAAAAACGACGGAAACATTACCAGAACCGCAGAAGAATGCGGTCTAAAAAGGCAGTATATTTATAAGCTTCTTAAAAAAGCCAACATAGATCACAGATTTCTAAGATAATTCCGAATCCTTTCTAGCTTTTTCCAGTCTGAACATTCTCCTTTCAAAGGCCGAATCTATCTTTGCTAAAAGTTCATCAAAATCACAAGGCTTAAGAAGGTATTCATAGCCTCCTCTTTGCATTATTTCAACAGCAACATCTACCGAGGCATGACCAGTAAGAACTATAACCTCTAAAAGGGGATTAATCTTTTTTAACGCAGCCAAGGTATCCACACCATCAATTCCAGGCATTCTTATGTCTAGAAGAACAATATCTAGGGAATCATTGTTCTTCACAATTTCTATAGCTTCTTTACCGCTAGAGGCCTGCTCAACTTCGAACCCCTTAACAACAAGAAGTTTAGAAAGGGTTTTTCTAAACCTCTCTTCATCATCCACAATAAGTATCTTAGGTTTTCTTTGACCCTCCACCATAAATTGGCACCTCTTTATCTACTGGTAATTTAACCCTAAAAGTGGATCCCTTACCCAGTGAACTTTCCACCTCGATATTTCCACCAAGCTTATCCACAATAGTATAAGAAATGAAAAGTCCCAGCCCTGTGCCAAGCCCAGGGGGCTTTGTTGTAAAAAAAGGAAGAAAAATTTTATCAAGATGTTCCGAAGGAATGCCACAGCCAGTATCGGATACCACTATTTCTACCATGTTGTTATTGTAAACTCTTGTTGACACCTTTATAAGTCCCCCCTTATCGGGAAGTGATTGGACTGCGTTATTTAGAAGGTTTAAAACCACTTGACGAAGTAAAGGAGCATCTGTAAGAATTAGAGAGATTTTATCATCGTAATCTCTTTCTATAATTATTTGTTTGGAAGACTCACCCCGACTAACGGTGCATTCAACGAGATTGACCATATCGTTCACGACTTCGTTAATATCAACAAACTGAAAAACTGGCTTCCTTTCCCTTGCGAGACCTATCAATTTATGGGTAATTTCCCGGCATCTTTTTACTTGCCTATCAATTTCCTTAAGAGAATCGACTATTTCATCCATGTAGTTTTGAGGTTTTTCTTTCATACAGTGGTTAATCCACTGAATTTCCTGAGTAATTATTGCAAGAGGATTGTTAATCTCATGGGCAATTCCTGCAGATATTTCGCCGATGGACGCCATCTTTTGAGATTGCAAAAGTTTTTCGTCAAGTTCTCTCTTATAATCTTCAAGATATTTAATTCGGGAAGCAAAAGAAACACTACAGTAAGCGGCAACACCAAAAAGGCTACCGGAGATCAAAAAAACCAAAAACCTTGGTTTAAACCAGACATTCATAAAGGCCAAAATAGCTGAGGATACCATTAAGATGTAAAGAGTCTTTTTTGCCATTTCATTTATCTTGGGCACCCTTCAACAGAAGCTTTCTTTCGTAAGCCTGGTGTATTTTTTTTATTATATTTTCAAGTTTGGCAGGTTTTAACACATAATCGTAAGCGCCTAATTCAAGGCCTTTCATGCCAGCCTCTATCGAGCCATGACCTGTAAGAAGTATTACCTGGGTATAAGGCCACTTTGTTCCAATTTCTCTGAGCACTTCAATACCGTCGATTCCTGGCATCCGAACGTCCAAAATAACAACATCTACCTCATGCCCTTCCATTAGCTTCAAACCATCAACTCCACTAGAAGCTCCAAAGACCTGAAAACCTCTTTTTTCAAGTCTTTTCATGATTGTTTCGAGAAAATCTATCTCGTCGTCAACTATAAGCACTCTTATCTTATCAGACACGCCCAACCCTCTCAAAGATTCCTTCAATTTCAACATCTTCAGTGGCATTTACTGGTAATTCTATAGTAAAAATAGCGCCTCCCTCTTTCCCGTTTTCCGCCCATATTCGACCCCCAAGCCTCGCAATTATTCCGTGGGTTATCGATAAACCTAGACCAACGCCCTTACCTACAGGCTTGGTTGTCACGAAAGGTTCGAAAATTTTATCTATAAGCCCGGGAGGTATACCTGGTCCCGAATCTGCAATTTTTACTACAACATAATTGTTTTTGTCATTATATTTTGTCTCAATCCAAACGTGACCATTCCTATCAATTGCATCTATAGCATTATTGATAATATTTAGGAAAACCTGCTGAAGCTGAGAGAAGTCACTAACTATTTCAGGTATATTAGTATCAAAATCTCTATGAATGTGGATATTCCTGTAAATAGCCTCATTTTCAAGGAAGCTTATAGTTTCATTTATGACTCTATTGATATCCACCTTATCCTTTCTGGGCTCCATCCTCCTTGCAAAACTAAGTAATCTGTGGGTAACCTCTCTAGCTCTTTCAACATGATACTCAATTTTTTCAACTCCATCGAGAAACTCTTTGAAATTTTCGCTATTTTTCAAATCCTCCTCTTCTAGAAGATCTTTTAACCACCCCGCCTTCTCTCTTATTATGGCTAAAGGATTATTTATTTCGTGGGCTATGCCTGCAGCAAGTCTTCCAAGAGCTGCCATCTTAGAAGAATGGGTAAGCTCAGCATCAAGATAGGCTCTTTCTTTATCAGCTTTCTCAAGCTGAAGCATCATACTTCTAGATACCCAAAGGGCTCCCAAAACTATTGCTCCAACGCCAGCAATAAACAATACTACCGCGAGTTGCTTTGCTTCCAAAACAGGTAGGAACTCTTCTTTGGGATCCTCCATAACGACGAGCATCCATTTTTTAGTTTCTAACCATGTTGCAGCGACAATAACTTCTTTATTGGAAAATTTAGTTTTAAAAACTCTGGTGCCATCAAAAAAACTTATGTCTAATCGATCACTTTCATCAAGATATTGACCTATATATTGAACATTAGTTTGATATTCTCCCTTCTCATTTACCAAGAAAGCATCACCGCGTCTGCCCTTTTTGGCTGCTGACACCAAAGATTCGAAAAGTTCAGTGTTTACAGTGGTTCTTAATATCCAGAAATTATCATGCTCCCTTCTCATAACAGCAATTATGAAATGAGGGACTTTTCTAAACCCTAAAAAGACATCGCTTATATAAACCCCATGAAGGCAAACATTATGAAACCACTCGGTGTTTTTATAATTTACTCCCTTTAAGTTATAGGGACCCACATAAACAACATGGTTTCCTTCCTTATCGATGACCCCTATGTCTACGTAATACTTAGACTTGCTCTGCATCAAAGAAAAAAGCTCTTCTAAATAGCCTTTTTTTGTGATTTGCTCAAAAGTATGGGTATTTGCAACTGTAATAAGCTGGGAAAGCCTTTCATTAAAGAAAAAATCTATTGTTTTCTTTCTTTTTTCCACCGTCATCCTGAGGTGCTCAAAAACCATTGTTGTGTAGGATTTGTAAAAATGATGGTAAAGAAAAACACCAAGCACCAATAGAGGAATCAGGGAAAAACTTACAATCAAAGCAGAAATCTTTATCACGAGCTTCTTATAGTTATTAACCATCCTCAATTCCCCTTGTGACAAGGTATTTTATGGTATTCTAATTCAAGATAGACACTTTGTTCAAATTATTTTAAGCACACAATTTTCACGTCTCAGAATTATCAACCAGATTTAAACAAGTCAAAGACAACTTAATTTAATGACACCGCCAAGGGATCGAATAACCTCAAAAGGTTATTCCTCATTAGGAAGGACACGGGCTTGAATTTTAAGGTTGTGCTTTTCTATTTTAGAAAGAAGGGTAGGTCTTGATATACCCAGAAGTTTTGAAGCCTGGGATCTATTACCCCCTGTAATCTCAAGGCATTGCCTTATTATTTCCATCTCAACTTCATCCATTAATACATCGAAAAGATTTTCAATCTGTCTAGTTTTTATTTCGCTTCTAATCCATCTCCTCAACCATTCCTTAGGATCAGAGTTTGTCAATAAGTTTGGAACCTCTGGTTTTAAAATATCATCCCTTACAGCCTGAACAATATCACTTTTGTTTATAGGCATACCTCTGTTAAAGATAAGAACTTTTTTTATGGTATTGGCGAGTTCTCTTACATTACCAGGCCAATTAAGAGATTTCATAAAAGCTCTTGCTTCGTCGGTTATTCCAGGATTAGGAATAGACATCTCAGAGGAATACTTCTTAAGGAAATAGTCCGTAAGAAGGTCTATGTCCTCTTTTCGTTCCCTGAGAGGAGGAAGTGTAATGGTGACAACCTTCAAACGGTAATATAGATCACTTCTAAATCTACCTTCAGCAACCAAAGCTTCCAGGTCTCTATTAGTTGCTGCAATAATTCTAACATCTACGGGTATTGGACGTTTTCCTCCAAGCCTCTCAATACTTTTCTCTTCAAGAAGTCTTAAGAGTTTTGCCTGTATGGAAAGAGGCATATCGCCGATCTCATCTAGGAAAATAGTGCCTTCATGAGCTTGTTCAACCTTGCCCATTTTTCGAGTATGGGCTCCTGTAAAAGCTCCTTTTTCATACCCAAAAAGCTCACTTTCAAGAAGCGTTTCTGGAATAGCTACACAGTTTATCACTAAAAAGGGTTTTTCAGATCTTCCACTATGTTGATAAATAGCTCTAGCAACCAACTCTTTGCCCGTTCCCGACTCTCCTCTTATGAGAACGGTTGCATCGGTAGGAGCTACTTTTCCTATTGCCTTGAACACCTCCTGAATAGCCTGGCTTCTACCAATTAAGGCATCAAGTTGGTAAGAGTCCAGATCCGCATCTATTTTAACCTTAGAACGCATAAACTTACTAGCCTTTAGAGCTTGTCTTATGATGTCAATCATGTTAGGAATTTCAAAAGGTTTCAAGATATAATCAAAAGCTCCAAGTTTTATAGCCTCAATTGCAGTGTCAGCAGTACCATAGGCGGTCATAATTATGACTGGCAATTTAGGATCAATTTCCTTTATTTTCAAAAACCCCTCAAGTCCATTCATCCCAGGAAGCTTAAGATCCATTATAACAACACTTGGGGGATTCTCTTTCACTAGCTCAATGCCAGCTTCAGCAGAAGGCACAGCTGTGACTGTATAACCATACGAAGCAAGCACCTTCTTAAAACTTTTTCTTAATTGGGGATCATCATCTATAATTAAGATCTCAGCCATTTGTCACTCTTTTTGCATGGTAAGACTATTGTAAAAGTCGCTCCCATTCCCTTCTGGGATTTACAATTAATCCAGCCCTTGTGTTCCTCTATAATTCGCTTTGCAATGCTTAAACCAAGACCTGATCCATCTTCTTTGGTGCTAAAAAAAGGCTCGAAAATTTTATCTATTATGGATTCTGGAATACCTGGACCGGTATCTTTTATCGTTAAAGTTACAACCCTTCCCGTTGGACTGATATAACCTTCTTTTTCCTCAATGATAATTCGCCCACCATCTCCCATCGCTTCACAAGCATTCAGAATGATATTTATTAGAGCCTCCTTAAATTGGTCAGGATCAATATCCACAGGAGGTAACCTTCTATCTCTATAAATTTCGACGCTCACATTGTAGGATTCTATTCTGTGTTTTAAAAGCTGTAATGTAGTATCAACAACATCCGAAAGGCTTACTGACTGGATCTTGGGCTTTGGGGGTCTAGAAAATTCCAGAAAGTTTCTAAGAATGGTATCGATGTGTTTTATTTCCTCAGAGATTACCTCGAAATCTTCTCTTTGGCCTGGATCAAGGTTGAGGCTTCTTTCAAGGGAAAAGAGCCTCATTTTAACGGAAGTGAGGGGATTCAAAACACTATGGGCAACGCCTGCTGCAAGTTTGCCAACAAGAGCCATTTTTTCTGCTTGAATCAGATGTTCTCTGCTCTCTTCTAAAGCACTCTGGGTAGTGTCAACTGTTTCTTTTAATTTTTCGATTTTTAACTTCAACTCAGAAATTTCATTGTCAATTCTACCATTACCTGTGTGACTTATTGTTTGAGCAAGCAATCGGAGAGGGTCTAAAATCTGCTTAAAAAGAATCCATCCCAAAAAAAAGGCAACAACGCAAGAAAGGGGTATAGCTACAATGCTGAAAATAGTAATATACCTAGCTCTTTTGGCGGACGCCTCCTCAGCTTCAGCTATCCTTTTTTCGTAAAATCGCCTGTGATTCTGAAGGAGTATGTAAAGGTCGCCCAACTTGTCTCTAAAATTCCAATAATATTCCTTAGAAGAACCAGAATTTTTCAACTCAAGTGATGTAAGTTTTTCCATGTCGGAAGTAAGCTTCTTATAACTTGTTTCAATTGTGTCGATAAGATTTAAAGAGTAAGAATCTGAAAAAAAACTACGTGCTTCCAAAAGTTGCTTTCTAAAGGCGCTCTCTAAACCACTTATTTCCGAAAGCAACCTCTCATCCTGACTCAATAAATAATATGTAGTGCTTTCCTTCTGTTTCAGAATCGAGTTTTCCAATTCCACAAAGGTAAGAAGAGCCTTTATACTATCTTTCATTTTGGCTACGTAACCGTGAACACTATGGACATACACAAGGGTCATTAATGCACCACCAAAATTGACCAATAGAAGTCCAAGTATCAAAATAAAAATCTTGCCTCTTAAACTTAACAATTTGTCCTCCCTAGTTCTTTAGAATTGCTTTATATCATTCAAATCTATGGTTGAAAAGTCTTCGAAGACCGCCCAATAAGGCTTAAATTATTTACAAACTGAATAGTTATTACTAATTTTTTGTTGTGAGGATGGCATTTCGGAACGAGCGACTTGATATTAATCTCAAGGGAGGAACTTTAAATGGAAAAAGTATGTAAAAGAGACACTTTCTTTAATTACACCTCAGACTCTTTCAGTCGGCTTGATGAAAGTGATGATTCTAACTTTTATGCCCATCCTCGCATGGTTCAGCACTTGGATGAAAAAGCCCTTAAGACAGTGGAAAAAATTATTGGCACCCTTATTATTGAAGAAAATCCTGTTATACTTGATCTAATGGCAAGTTGGGATTCTCATATTCCTGACTCGGTAAAACCTTCTAAGGTTGTTGGACTAGGTCTGAATGAAGAGGAGTTAAAGGCCAACAAGAAGCTCGATGAGTATGTAATTCAGGATATTAACAAGGATCCAAGACTTCCTTTTCCTGACGAAACTTTTGATGTTGTGTTAAACACGGTTTCGGTAGATTATGTAACCAAACCAATAGAGCTATTTAGGGAAGTGGGAAGAATATTAAAGCCGGGTGGGCTTTTCCTAGTGATTTTCTCTAACAGATATTTCCCGCCAAAGGTTGTTAAAATCTGGAGAGAAGCAAGTGAAGAAGAAAGAATCTTCATAGTTGATGACTACTTTAAGTTGGCTGGACTCTTTGAACCTACAAAAGTTTACATTTCCAAAGGGAGGAAAAGACCAGTCAGTGACAAGTATTTCCATCTAAACATTCCAAGTGATCCTATTTATGCAGTATATGCTGAAAAGATAGGGGGAGATCCAAACCGTAAGAAAAGACCGGAGATATCAGATCCTCTAGAGCCTATAGTTAAATGTTCCTATCAAGAGCTTAAGTTTTGGGTTAAAGAACACAAAAAATGCCCCTACTGTGGAGAAAAATTGAAAAAATGGGAAGTTCCTCTTACACCTTTTACCGAATGGGATATATCATACTTTTATGTCTGTTTTAACGATGAATGTCCCTACTTTACCGGGGGATGGTATGCCATGGCAAAGCAAGGAAATTACGGCATCTCTTACAGACTAAGATTTAACCCAGAAAACCTAAACATAGATGCTATGCCTGTTCCTCATCCCCAGGCTTTTAAGGAAAACATAGTAGAGGAATAGAGAGTAAGGGAATAGCCCTTTTCGGGCTATTCCCTTTTCAAACCACATTGTCTATAGTGCTTTTGAAAATGGTGTAGAGGTTTTTATCGAGAGTTCTCCATCTTTCAAAAAACCCAGTATTGGTAAAACCCGTTTTCATACTTAAGTTTCTTAAAAGCCTTATCACCCAAAGACCCTTAACATTTTGGGGACAGACTTCTATACATCTTCCACAATCGATACATAACCAAATACCTGGCTCTTTCATTGCCTCTTCTACGAGACCCCAATTGATAAGTCTTACAATGTGCATAGGACTTAAGATATCTCTGGAAATTCCCACAGGACAGGCATTAGTGCAAGAGCCACAAGATAGACAAGAAGTTACATTGGTGTAGAAATCCATGTATTTTTTAAACTCTTTAATAATCTTTGTCCTTTCTCCTGAAACAGAAAAATCGACATAGACTCTTTTTGGTGATTCCCCCGATTCAGACATACTCCAGAGACTGGAAGGATCGGGATCTTCGGCTTTATACAAGAGGCTAATAACTCCCCCATACCTTGCCCTATGAAGCCTTTCTCTAGTTTTCACAGCATAGTCAAACAAATCCTGGGAAACAACACCTTCTTCTACTGCTATATCACAAACAAATCTTATAACATCAACAGGTTTTACCGTCATAGGGCAAACATTGGAACACCTTCCGCACCTTATGCAATACCATATTTCTCTAGCCTTTGCTCCTTCTTTGCTGAGTCCAAGAAGAAAATATCTTATTATTTTCCTTGGATACAAGGAACCAGTTCTTCTATTTACGGGACACTCCCCATCACAACTACCACAGGTATAACAAAAGCTAGCATTCACGGGAACCCCCTTTAAAGGTAGGAATGGCGGAGAGAGTGGGATTCGAACCCACGGTGCGTGTTTTCCACGCACACTCGCTTAGCAGGCGAGCGCCTTAGACCTACTCGGCCATCTCTCCTTAAATTTCAGGCACAAGGGATCAACTTTAGCTCCTTTCCCCTACCACAAAACAACAACCAAGTCAATTAAATTAACTGGCGGAGGGAGTAGGATTCGAACCCACGAGGCGCGTAAGCGCCTAACGGTTTTCAAGACCGCCGCCTTCGTCCACTCGGCCATCCCTCCCCTAATTAAATCTTGTAGCACTCGCAAATTCCTATGTCAATATTAAGAAGTTAACCTTCTTTTCTTCGTTTAGGCTTAGGAATATCCACCCTAAAGAGCAAAGCCAGACAAGATACAATAAGTCCTACCATGCCCAAGAAGCTCATAGCTTTTATGTTATATCCGCTACCATAGTAACCCCCTATAACAATACCAGCTCCATCCATATAGCCAGCCCTGGCAAAATGTTCCCTTGCAAGCTCCTCCTCTCCCTGAGCAAGTAAAATGGCACCCATAACCCTGTGAGCCTGAAAATAAGCTTTATCGTTTTTAGGCTCTTTTAAAAGAGTCGTTAAATCGTTAACTGCAGAAGCATACTCCTTTAAATTAAAATAAGCTATAGCTCTATCGATAAGGGCAGACCTGTCTGAAGGGTTATCTTTCAAAACCTTAGAAAAGTCTTCAATAGCCCTTTTGTAATCTTTAAGAGCAAGATTGGCTTTACCCCTTAGGAGATAAACCTCGGAAGTAGTCAAACCATTATTTATACAAGCGCTTAAGTCCTCAATAGCCTCTTTATACTTTCCCTGATAGTATAAAATTGTGGCTCTTTCCTTTCTAGCTTCAAGAAAATTCTCGTCCATGGAAACAATCTCATTATAGATGGAAAGTTTTTTGAACATGAATGGTTCCTGTTTTGCTGTAGCGTAAAGTTCATAAATGTTGTAGTAGCCTAAAGCTTTATCAACCTGTAAAGAAACCATACAGGCAGTAACGAACAAAAAAACCAACATCTTTTTCATTGGCAAACAAACCCTCCCTTTTGAAAATTCAAAACGCCTTTTTCTTACACTAAATTAATCATATTGCAAGAAGAAAGCCAGACTTTAGAAGGGCAGAAATATTGCAAGTCTTACAGCATTTTCGCTTATTTTATTAAGCTCTATCCATCCACCATGTTTATGAATAATGATTTTAGCTATGGGAAGATCCATCATTTCAGGAGCATCTCTATGTCTTGTGAAGGGATAGAAAAAATGTTCAAGGTCGTCTTCGGAAATTTGCACGGGCTCTGTTGTAAACTCTATGATGACAAATTTGCCTTCTCGTCTTGCTTTACATAGTATATGGGCATTAGGCTTTGCGTAATAAACCAAAGTTCCAACTACGCAGTGAAGTCCATTATCAACAAGTTCTCCGTCTATGGAAAGGTGGGGCAAATCTGGAGAAACATCGAGGCTCCAGGTGATGTCTTTTCTACTTAGAAGAGCTCCCCTTGATTTTAGAAAGTTTTCCAGATAATCTTTTAAATCAGTTTTAGAGGTAGCAATTTCGAAAGGTTTAAGATAGTCCATTGTTCTTGAAAGAATTTCTTCAAGGCGGCGGATCTCTGAAAGTATTATGTTTAGCTTTTTGGCTTCATCACTGTCGGGAGGGAATTCTTGAAGAAGACGCCTTGCAAATCCTCCAGCAACCGCTATCGGATTTCTTATTTCATGGGCAAGCCTTGCAGAAATCTCACTTAAGGTCTTAAGCTCTTCTGTTCTTATAATTTGTTGCTGTAGTTGATACCTATCGGACACATCTGCAATAAAGCCATCAACTATTTCAACTTCGCCCTTTTCGTCAATAACAGGCAAGGCATGTTCTCTTACGTGAAGAGATTTACTATTTGGAAGTTGCATTCTATATTCCACAGAGAAGGGAAATCCTTCCTTTAGGCATTTATCCATGATAGGCCAAATTAGTGGTCTTTCTTCGGGAGCAACTTTTTCCTTCCAGAATCCCTTGTTGGATAAGATTTCCTCAACAGTCATGCCCATCATTGTTTCTACGTATTTGTTCACAAAAACAATCTTACCGTCACTAAGAGCTCGATAAACCACGAGAGGGATGTTTTCTACAAGGGTTCTATACTTCTCTTCAGATTCTCTGAGAGCCCTTGTCCTAATATGAACCATTTCTTCAAGTTTCTGGGAATATTCTTCAAGCTTTCTATGGGATTCGTCCAGGGAGGTTATCATCTCATTTAGAGCATCGGCGAGCATGCCAAGCTCTCCGCTGGGTCTGATTTCAAGCTTTTTAAGTTGTTGACCTGAGGCTATCTTTATAGCAAAGTTGATCATCTCTATTATGGGTCTGGTAAAGGAAAAGCTTATCAAATAAATTAAGAGCACAGACACCAAAACTCCGAAAACGCCTAAAAGTATCATCCATACAATGTATTTTTTAACACTAGCAAGCTGAGAAGATCTATCCAGGGCAAATTCCACAACTCCAACAGGTTTACCACTATAGTCTCTACAGGGAGCCACCAACACTCTAAAGGGTTTGTTATCCATTTCCGCCAGTAATTGATGAAAGATGCCTCCTAAGTAGGTATTTTTATATTCTTCCGAAGAATTACTCAGAAACTGCCTATAGGTAGAAGCAATAGCAATAAAGTTGGATTCCCCTGGCTCTTTTTCCGCTTCTTCCGGAACTAGGATAGTTATCTCCACAAAGGCACTTTCCTTAATCTCCTCAAGAAAAGCCCGGTCAATCCTAAAGCCAACTTCTACCGTGCCTACAAGATCACCTAAGTTGTCCAAAATTGGAGAAACTCCCCTTATGGAAAGCCCCGTAATCCCTCTTTCTATACCACTTACGCCTTCCTTAGTTCGATGAACATTTGTTATGGTTTTGCGGTAAGAAATTAAATCATCACCAAACAACTCTATGGCGTGGAATCTAAGGAAAGAACGGCCAGAGGCATCGTGAAAATGAAGCTGGCTTACGGAGAATCTGTCTTTAATCTGTTCGTAGGCAGGCTTGAATAGCTTAATAAGCATATCACGATTTTTATCTTTTATAAATTTTTTGGCTTCATCGCTCGATGCAAAAGTGTTAGCAAGACTTAAAGCCCACAATCCCTTTTGTCTTACATGGCTTTCAAAAACCTTATAGCCGTCATAGAGGATTCTTTCCTCATAGCGACTCATCAAAATATTCTCAGCTCTTGTGGATACGAAAAGCAAAAGGCATGTTCCAAAGGTGGCAAGTAAAAAGAAAGGTATACTAATCTGCCACACCAGCGAAAGTCTTTCTAAGCGACAGTAGTGCCATATTTTTACAAATATGTCTAACATGAAAAATCCAATCGCTTAGTTTTCATTATCCCCATCTCAAAAGTATCTTTTTGTAAAACACTTTAGCAAAGTTTAAGGCTTGTTTAAAGTTCATTTCTCATATATAAAAATTCGCACCTAATTCATATTTAGCTTAACCCTTTTTGCCATCAAAAACCAGTTTGGAGGTGCACCCTATTGATTACCCCACCCTACAAGAGAAAGAGATTTTGGCTTTCAATCATTCTTGGATTAGCTGTTATGGGTTTTATGTTGCATAAGGCCAATTTTAAAATTGTCTACGAAAACCTAAGAAACATTAGCATTGTCTGGATTTTTCTTTCTTTTCTTTGTGCGGTTATAAGCTATACTTCTATAGCAGCGATACTAAATAGCCTTCTTCTAGCTTCAGGCTATCAGCTTAAGCCAAGAGATGTTCTTAGCATATCCCTTATATCTACCGTAGCTAATTACGTGATAAATTTAGTTGGTATAAGCGGGCTTGCTGTAAAGATATACTTGATGTCAAGAAGGAAGGTGCTCCCTTCTCATACCTTGGCTATCTCAATAATACATGGGTTTTTCACGAATACCATTGCTATATTTTTTATATTTGTAGGCCTAATAGTTTTCTATGGCCACTGCAGTATGGAAAGCAAACCAAACAAGGTGGAGTTAACCGTTACAAGTTTTATGGCACTTCTATTTGGAGCTTTTATATGGCTTGCTATTTTCATAGTAAACGATAGTTTCAGGCAAAAAAATTGGCTATGGTTCACAAAAATATATGACCATCTTTCCAAAAAAATAAAATACCTTTCCCACAAAAAGGCTGAGCTAGAAATTGCTTTTAATAACTTCAATACAAGTATGAATTTCATTGTAAAAAACATGAAACAGCTCATCTACGCAAGCATATATGCTCTAATTGATTGGCTATTTATGTTTGGATGTCTGAAAACCTCCTTTATGGCTGTTCACTGTCCAGTAAACTTCAAGGTTCTAATCATGGGCTTCTGTGTAAGCCTCTTCATATCGATCATCTCTATTGTGCCAGGGGGACTTGGAATTATGGAGGGCTCCATGGTTAGCGTCTTTTACCTACTAGGGCTAGAATACGAGCAAAGTCTGATCGCAGTGATAATTTATCGACTAATCTATTATTTAATTCCCATCATTATAGGGCTTATAATGTTTTTAAAGGATTTCTCACTGGAACATCCCGAAGAAGTTAAATACCTAAGAGTCTGAACCTTTACTGGAAGACTCATCAGAATAAATAAGCTCAATTTCTTTTATAATGGAATCCAAATCCTCTTCTTCATCTTTGGCTTCCAAAGGTGGTTTCTCAACAGGTTTTTCAATTTCTAAAGAAAGTATATCTTTCTCTTCCGTCTCCAGATCGGAATCTAATGGCAGAAGCTCCACGAGCTCAGCATCTTCGGATTTTTCAACCTTAATAGGTTCTTCTATCTTTAAGTCTTCGGCCTCCAGTATAATCTCTGCTGGGCTTTCTTCCTCTTCAACAATAAAACTTTCGTCCAAGATAATCTCATCTGCCCCATCCATTTTTATTTCAAAAGACTCAGCTAAGACATCCTGTTGCACTTCAAAGGTCTGGCCAATGTCTTCTACAACCGAACCGCCAACACCAAGCCATTGCCAGATGGATTCATTGGCAGGTTCAAAGACTAAAGGGCATAAACTATATCTGATTTCCGCCAAGCTAGTTCCACATTTTTTGCATTTTTCCAAAAAATCAAAAGATATAAACTTACATTTAGGGCATCTCATTGGTTTCCTCCCAAAAATAAAGTTTGTCTTCCCCCAATGAAAGTTTATCTAGTTAAAAGTCTAACCTTTATCAACAAAGGCACCGAAGAAACTTGAAAGATCACAGAAATAACTACAAGCCCAAGAATTGAGATGTCGTAAAGTAGTCCCAGCAGGACACTTCCAAGAAACCAAAAGAGGCCATATCCTGCATTGAAGATACCATAACCAGTTCCCCTTTTTTCCTTTGGAACAAGCACTGCAACAGCTGCTTTCATTATTGACTCCTGCGCTCCCATTCCTATTCCCCATAGAACCATTCCTAAAAGACTCAAATAAAAGCCTCCAAAGAAAACCAAAGGAACAAAGAACAAAGAAAGTATAACAGAAATGACAAGAACAATTAAACCCTTTTTATCAAAGAACCTACCAAAAATAAGAGCAGATAAAGCATCAACCCCCATTGCTATAGCATAAAATACTGGAATCCAGGTTTCTCCAACCGTGGCTGTCTTTTTGAGATGGTAGGCTATAAGCGGAAAATCTATATACCCTGCCCCATTTAATGCAACTGCTACCAGATAAATCCAGTAAACCCTGCTTAAACCTTTTGTTTCAATTGAAGAGGTTGATACTTCAAGCTCTTTAGGAGATGGATAAAGCATTTTTGCAGTCATCAATATTGCCACTGCTAATGTGGCTGGAATAAGGAGAACCCCAAAGGCTGTCTTATAACTTCCATTAAAGAAAAAAACCATCGTAACAACAATAGGACCAATCATTGCACCGATTTGATCCATTGCTTCATGAAGTCCAAACCCCCATCCCCTTCCTGCCTCCGCAGTTGCATGTGAAAGCATGGCATCTCTTGGGGGAGTCCTTAGAGCTTTGCCAACTCTTTCGATAATTAACAAAAGAACAGCCCATTGCCATTTCCCGACAAGGGCTAGCAAAGGAACAGCAAAAAGATTGATAGCATAGCCAAAAATGGTTATAGTCCAATACCTTCCTGTCCTATCTGCAACATATCCAGAAAGAAGCCGAAGCCCGTAGCCTACAAATTCTCCAAATCCCGCAACAAAACCAACAATCGCGCCAGAAGCACCTAAAAATGCAAGAAAGGGACCAGTGATACTTCTTGCACCTTCGTAGACCATATCACTAAAAAGGCTGACAATCCCAAGAAGCACAATAAAAAACATTGTTTTTTTCATTTTCCCCCTCTTTTCATGTCTCCCCACAGGAACTGACAAAGTGAAATCATCGTTACAACAGCTGTTTCATACCTGAGAATTCTAGATCCAAGAGACACTAATGTCCACCCGTTGCCTTTAAAGGTGTCTAGCTCTTCACTACTCCAACCTCCCTCAGGTCCAACAGCAACAATTATATTGGTAACACAGGGTTTCTCCAGATAAATATCCCAAAAATCCCTGACCTCAGGGGAAAATACCTCACTTGCAACAACAGCTAAAGAATCGCTATCATTTCTTAAAGCTTCAAAGGCTTCTTCAAGAGAATTTAAATAGATCAGGTGAGGAACATCAGTTCTTCCACACTGACACACAGCCTCCTTAGAAATTTTTCGCCACCTTGAGAGCTTACTTTGAACCTTATCGCTAGAAAGCCTGTATTGGCTTCTTGCGGAAGGAAAGACAATAATTCCTTTTACCCCAAGCTCAGTAGCCTGACGAATTGCAAGATCTAGCTTGTCCCCTTTGGGAAGTCCAGTAAGGAGGGTTATGTTAATGAAAGACTCACCAACAGAGTCTAATCTCTCAAGAAGAGAGACCTTTACTTTTTTGTTTACAATTTTCTTTATTTCAGCTTTCCATCGGGAGCCATCTTGAAAGGTTAACTCAATTGTATCTCCTTTTTTTAGTCGCAAGACCTTTGCTACGTGATGAGAAATATCCAAAGGAAGTTCAAGGTTGAAAAGATCACTTTTGACATCGATAAAAAAGGATCTTCTTGTCATCTAAAATACCAATTCCATATAATATTTCCACCAAAGAGTGCTATAACCCCTCCCAAAGCTAAAAAAGGGCCATAAGGGATCATGGTAGTGCCAAGATTTACGCTACAACTGCCAGCTTTGATTCGTCTTATTATTACCAAACCAACCCCAGCAAGAGTTCCTAAAAGGGCAGAAGAAAAAAGAGCAATAATAGCACCCTTCCATCCCGTAAAAGCTCCTATCATGGCAAGGAATTTAACATCACCTCCGCCCATACCTTCAACACCTTTTAATTTCTTGTAAAAAAATGAAATTACAACCAAAATGCCTCCACCTAAAACAACGCCCAATATAGCATCAGAAACTGTCACAGCCTTGTTCCATGGGCTTAGGAAGAGTCCAACCAGAAGTCCTCCCAAAGAAAAGACATCCGGTATCAAATAGGTTTCCAGGTCTATAAAGGTTACCACGATAAAGATCGACACCACCAAAAGCTCTATACCAAGCTGGGGATTTAGGTCAAAGTTGTGGAAGTAGAACAAGGAAAGATAAGCAAGGGGTGTGATGATTTCAACAATTAAGTAGCGAAGTGGGATTTTTGCACCACACTTGAAACACTTTCCCTTCAGGAAAAGATAACTCAACACCGGCATATTAGCCCACCAAGGGATGATAGTTTTACAGGATGGGCAAAAAGACCTTGGGCTGATAACGGACATTTTTCTAGGAACTCTGTAGATTAATACATTAAAGAAACTACCTATAATAGCGCCTAAAACAAGTATCAAAAATACTTTAAAAGCTTCATTCATGGTCTTCTACTTCCAATGGCTCTTTATATTTACAAGCTTTGTTCAAACAAACTATCATTTTCTTTTTTTCTGCCATAATGGAATAACCACAACTAGGGCACTCTCTAGCAATGGGTCGCTCGTTAACTATAAAAGAACACTCGGGAAATTTAGAGCAACCGTAAAACACCCTTCCTTTTTTGGATCTTCTTTCCACTAGTTCCCCCTCACAGCCTTCCACAGGACACTTAATGCCTATCGTTACAGGTTTCTTGTTTTTACATTCCAGATAGCCTTCACATAGATAAAAATTTCCGTAGGAACCCTTTTTGAGAACCATATTCCTACCGCATTTCTCGCAAACCTTTACTTCATTATAATCGTTAACAATCCTAGGATGTCCTCTTTCGTCCCGGTCGTAACTGGATCTGAATTTGCAGGATTTACAGCCTAAAAAAGGATCCCCCTGTTTAAACCATCTTATGAAAAGTTCATTACCGCAGTTGGGACATTTCAAACCTACGGGAATACCCTCCAGTCTTAGGTTGCTTATTTCCTTAGAGGCTCTATTAAGCATGGGCTTAAGTTTCTCATAAAAATCCCTTAAAACATCAACCAGGGAACACTCTCCCTTTGCTATCTCATCAAGCTTTGATTCCATTTGGGCGGTGAAGGAAATGTCAACAATCTCTGGGAAATGTTTAACTAGAATGTCATTTACTATAAATCCCATCTCTGTTGGGTAAAGTACACGGTTTTTTGAGACAACATAGCCTCTTTCTTGAATGGTTGAAATAATAGTAGCGTATGTGCTTGGCCTACCTATGCCATTTTCCTCGAGCTCCTTTATAAGAGATGCTTCAGAGTATCTTTTCGGGGGCTGAGTAAAATGTTGAATCGGCTTAATATCTAAAAGAATAAGATTTTCTCCTTCCTGAAGCTCTGGAATGACCATTTCCTTGTCTTCTTCAGTATCCTCATCGGTAGATTCAAAATAAAGCACTCGAAAACCAGAGAAATCAACTACAGAACCAGTTACTCTAAAAAGGAAATCATCATTGTCGACGGGAGTAATATCTACAGTTGTTCTTATAACTTCGGCAGGCTTCATCTGACAGGCCAAAAATCTTTTCCATATGAGTTCGTAAAGAAGATATTGTTCTTTTGTAAGGAAGGGCTTAAGACTTTCAGGGGTTTTGTATACATCAGTTGGACGTATAGCCTCATGAGCGTCCTGGGAAGCGGATTTTACTTTATATCTGTTAGGCTTTGAAGGCAGATATTCTAATCCCCATTGTTCCTTTATAAAAGCCCTTGCAAGCTCTACAGATTCTTCTGAAAGCCTCGTAGAGTCTGTTCTCATATAGGTTATAAGTCCAACGGGGCCTTCTTCCGGAAGCTCTATACCTTCATAAAGTTGCTGAGCTATTTGCATGGTTCTTTTTGGGGAAAAACGAAATTTCCTGGAAGCTTCTTGCTGAAGGGTGCTTGTTATGAAAGGAGGAGGCGGATTAAGCTTTTGGCGTTTTCTAATTACTTCCCTTACTACATAGAGTTTTCCCCGTAGCTTTTCCATTACCTCTTCAGCCTGGGATTTTTCCTTCAGCAGGAAGTCTTTCTTGCCGTAGCACCTGGAAAGTTTTCCTTTGAAAGATAAATCGTTTTCTTTCGGTTTAAAAACAGCCTCAATAGTCCAGTATTCCTCTGGTCTAAAGTCATATATTTGGCGTTCTCTTTCACAGATAAGCCTTAATGCAACTGATTGTACCCTTCCAGCGCTAAGGCCAGGTCTTACCTTCTGCCAAAGAATGGGCGAAATAAGATAGCCAACAAGTCTATCAAGAATTCTTCTTGCCTGCTGAGCTTCATAAAGAGCTCTGTTTAAAGGACCTGGATTTTCTAAAGCTTTTTTTATGCCTGAGTGGGTCAACTCGTAGAAAAGCACTCTCTTTATAGGCTTTTCCTCTCCCACATCTTTGGTAAGTTCTTCTTTTACATGCCAAGCAATGGCTTCACCTTCTCTATCGGGGTCAGATCCAAGAAGGACGGAGTGGGCTTTAAGAGAAGTTTTTCTTAGTTCTTCGATGATCTTTTTTTTACCCTCAATTATCTGGTAATCAGGCTCAAAGTTATTGTTAAGGTCAACACCAAGGCGACTTTCAGGAAGGTCCTTTATGTGCCCTTTAGTTGCTTTAACGGTATACTCATCACCCAGGTATTTATCAAGGGTTTTCGCTTTTGTAGGAGATTCCACAATCAAAAGGGTTTTCTCCATAAGTTTATAACCTCTCAACCACAAAGTATTTTCCAGGAAGCTGCCGAACCAGTCCTTTAATTTCCATGGTTGTTAAAATAGACAATACTTCAGAACAGGGAAGTTTTGCTTTATCGCAAATTACATCTATGTGTTGCGGTTCTTCCTTGAGTATTCTAAAGACTATAAGCTCCTTTTCCGACA